>Ga0209045_1000071_pt1 | contig 127770 bp, 140 predicted proteins | sample SaaInlLV_10m_DNA_4_FD_184664 | JGI IMG/M metagenome (GOLD analysis project Ga0209045, IMG submission 184664) | Marine microbial communities from expanding oxygen minimum zones in the Saanich Inlet - Saanich Inlet SI072_LV_200m_DNA (SPAdes) (version 2) | ecosystem: Environmental > Aquatic >...
GTTAAATCATCAACATATTGAGCACGACTCATAATCTTGGAATAAGAATTACAACAACCAGAACAATTTCTATTACAATCTTCTGTAATCAATATTCTTGCTTTAACTGTTGTAGGACTCATATTTTGTAAATCATCAGACACTCTAATCACATTCTATAATTTATATTCTGTCTTAACTGAATCAGTACTAGATTGATTATTTAACATTCTCATCCACTTTTTGTAAACACTTTTTGCTTTGTTTTTGTGAATAACCCCATTTTCATCAGCAATATTTTTCAAAGTGCCAATTCTTTTTTCTGGAGAGAACTCATGCTTATTCATCACATTAACTAATGCGTCAACATAAGGTCTTGAACGTGTTGTTGCAATGTAAGATCTAACTCTAGTTGTAGATGTTGAGTTGTTTAATGTTCCCTCTGATGTACTAAGAACTTCACTACCATAAACTTTAGTATTAATTGTTTCTTCTTTAACACCTAAACTATCAAGCATTTTATCTTGAGCTTCAGGGGAGAAGTTTACTGTTGAGCAAACATCGCATAATGCATTGTATTCATTGCCTTTTACTTTTTTTGGAGCAAATTCAGTTGTAATCAAACCAGCATCACCAAGTTTTCTTGCAGCTTCTTCTCCAAAAACCTTGCCAATAAAATCAGAATAGATTTCTCCTGCAGAATCTCTTGCATTAGATAATAAATCATGAGAAACTTCTGTAAAGTTATCAATCAAAACATCTCTAACACAAACTTGTCCATCATTATTTACGAAAACTTCTTCAGCCAATACAGGAGAAGATGCAATTCCAAGTGCAGCCATAACTGCAGCAAATGTTGTAATTTTATTTTGTTTCATTTTCTTTTTACCTCGTTAAAATTCGTAAGTATCAGTCTGCGTTACACATTTTTGTTTAAGTAAGTCTAGTCTTTTTGCATTTAGCTCGCCTAATTCTTTTTGTGCTGCAGAATACCATTCTTCTTTTTTACAATTTTCAATTGTTGTTTGATTAGCTTCAGAACAAACTAAGACTGTCTCTGCAATATGTGCCTCAGCTTCAGCAACTGCAAACTCAGCATTCAATGTTGTTTTTTCATCTTCAGATAGATTATTATATTCTCTATCAAATCTATCAAGAATATTCATCATATTTATTTTGCTTTTTAGCACATCATCCAATACAAAACCTTTATCCTTTAAATTTAGATGTCCTGATTTTTTAATACAATCATCTTTATGCTGACATTCATAGTTTAAGTTTCGAATTTCATCATTATTCTGGTGCTCTAAATCCCATAATTCACTTATTTCATTGCTTAATTTTTTTGATTGAACTCTATATTCTGATGGATTACTAATATATTTTATAATTCCAACAACTCCTACACTGACAGCAGCACAAATACCCACATATAAGCTAGTCTCTACTATTCCTCTAATCTTAGATTTTACTTTTTCCCTTGTTCCATTTACGTAACCACTTTTGTATGCAGCATTTACTCGTTCATCTAATTGACTTTTTGTTAATGTAAATGTTTCTGGCTCAGCAGAAGGTTCTATTTCAGTAACTGCTTCAAGATCACTTCCAGTTACATCTACTTTTCCCTCTTCGACAACAGGTTCATTTTCTTTAAGTTCTTTTAACGCAGCTCGTTCAGCATCAGTTAACTTAGCTTCAATATCTGCATATTTTTTATCATCTTTATTTTCAGTCATTTTACTTTCCTCGATTAAAAAATTAAAATTAATTATTTAATTAAAATCTCAACACTCTTTTTTTTTGAAAAAAAAATAATTTAATTACTGAAATATATTAGCAATCCCTGCAATGAAAGTTGATACGCCTATAGCTCCTGTGACAAAATTAGCTGCGCTAAGATCTGACCCTGCATAAAACTCTCTATACATAGACGCGGCAATTGAACCTGCAACTATTGAACCTCCACATGCAGCATAATTACCATCACTTAAAAAATAACTAACTGCACCACACACAGCAGGAAGTGCAACATCTGCTACAGCCCCTAAAACATCTTCTAATTCTACCATTCTTCATTTACCTCGTCTAAAATTTTAATTTATTTATTTTATTTTGATTTATTTTTTATTTATCCTCTATTGTTGATTTTTTAAATTAATTTCAAGATCTGTTGTATAGTCATCAATCATTGCGGTTGCAGTGTTTAGATCAATTGCAATTAAATCTGAGTTAACAATGTCCATTAATTTAGCAATACCTTCCTCTGCTTTTTTGTCGTGAACTAACTTTTCTTGTGCGGAGGTTCTTGACGTTTCCCATTTTATTATGTGGTACATTGTTATAGCGTATGTTGGTGTTGCTTTCAATAACATTTTTGCAGTTGCAATTGGTTTTTGCAAATATGGTTTTGTAAATTTAGCAACTTTTGTTGCACATACGATCATATCTCCTGCAGTTTGATACGCTTGTTTCATTGTTTCATGCATTTTTCTTTTTCCTCGTTATTTATTAAATAATTATTAAAAAAATTAAATTTAATTACTAAAAATATTGTGCTATTCCTGCAGCAAAAGTTGTAATACCTACTGCAACAGATGCATAATTAATTAGTGATAAATCCAGGCCTCTAGATTTAAGCCACATATTCCACGCAGTAGAAGTAGCAGTCATACCCGCTCCAGTAGCCATAGTGTCGCCACCGCTTGCAAAATAACCTATTGCTCCACCAATAGTTGGCGCTGCTAAACCAAACGCAGTATCTAAAATTGTTTCGATTGTTTCATCCATTTTTATTTTCCTCCTCTAAAATTTTATTTTATTTTGATTTATTTTATTATTAAAATTATTAAAAAAATTAAAGTTCGTAAATACATTCAGGAAGGATTAATAAATTGACGCTTGTTTGTAAACTGGGTTGCCTGCATGTTACTTTGTATTTTTTTCCAAGTTCCAGATTAGTCATTTCTGATTCGAAAGATACGTGGTCTAGTACTTCTATTGTTTTATCTTTCCCTGTGTAGTCTTGTTCTGCTCCTGTTATATTTACTAATGCTGCTCTAGAAAATTTTGTTTTTCCATCGTCTTGGCTTGTTGATTTACTTGTTGCTATAACTTCAACTTCTAAATCTACTGGCTTTACACATCCTGCAGCGCCTGCAACTATTCCTAAGATTGCTACTCCTGTTCCGACTTTTTTTATTGGTTCATACATTTTATTTTTTCCTCTCTAAAATTTTAATTTATTTATTTTATTTTGATTTATTTTATTTAATTGTTAAAAATTGTTAAAAAAAATCATACACATGCGCCTTGACTGCAAGTCATTCCAAAATCTTCACAATCAATTTTTTCACCAAAAAGAAATATATTAAAATCTCCATCATCAATATTTGTAGAACTTATAAAATAATATTTAACTTTGTCAATCTTAATATAAACTATTGCATGACCATTTTCTACATCATAATATCTTTCTATTACTTGACCTGTTTTTACATTTTTGAATAGAGCATAATTTGAATCAGAACCTTTGTATTGAAACTGCACACCACCTAATGTGATTACATCATCAACTTCCAACTCTTTACCACACAAAGTTTCAAATAAATTATTTCCTTCGCAAGTGTCAATTAACGCTGCATTAAGTTCAGAATCTGCAAAAGGTAAATCAATACTACCTTGTTCAAAATAACTTTCAGATGCTTCAAAATCAATACACATTAGATCTTGTTTAGGTTCTTGAACACAAGCACCTTCAACACAGGAATAATCTCCTCCAAATTTTTGATCGCAATCAGCATACCAATAACTAAACTTATTTCCGCTCCTCGTATTTTTACATTGACCTTCAATAAGTCTTGTTTTCTCATTTGCTTTTCCTTCATTCCAAGTGTAGCATTTATCTGTAAACTCTCCGCCTGAATAAGTTGTTGTTGATTGAGTTAATAGAGAATTTTTATCAAAAACATTATCTGAATCTGAATCTTCACAACCATACCACTTCAAAAAACTAGGTGGCGCTGGTTGTCTAAGTTCTTGAAGACTCGCAGGTAATTGCAAGTATTCTTCAGAACTTAAATCTCCGTGATCTACAATATTTTTTTCAAATTGCATTTTGTCTATTGGAGTAGGCATACAGCCAACAATAAACATTAAACAAAATGTTAGTAATATAATTTTTAAAATTTTATTTTTCATCATTCTTACCTCAATTTAATTATTAAAAATGTAAACTTAAAATTAACGAAAATAGTTCTTGATTGGTTGATTAATTTCTTTTGACATTAAAAGTATGTCATTCAATTCTGTGCTTGGTAAAACTAAAAATTTACAATTAGGTTCGTCATGATTAACAATAACTGTACCTCCACTATACCAAGAACAAGGTCTGCTTGAAACTGGCAGCTGATGACTTCTAGTTATGTAAAGTGCAGGGAATCCTTGTTCTCTCAAACGTTCAAAACTTTTAGTATCTCCCATAGTAAGCCAATTTTCACTATCAACATCTCCAACAGGAACCATTAAACCAGATCTATATTTGAAACCCATGATGTAACCCATATCCATTTGATCGTGTGAATGTGGAGCAAGATCTTCACAACAAGCAAAGCTAGTTTTAGAAACTTTCAAACCCCAATTTGCAACAGTATCAGTAATTTCTCCATCATCTTGAGGTGTTACAGATTTGTCTAAGCCATCATACTTTGCAAGAATTAATTTACCTTGTGCAGGATGTCCCTTCGGAGCAACGCCATAAAATTCTCCAGTCCATAAATACAATCTACGATCAACATCAATCACACTTTTATTATGTGTGGATCTTAATATTTTTCTAGCTTCTGAAACTTGTTTAATTGTTGGTAAATTACTAAAACCACATTTATCAATTTCGTCAGTTAAAGTTACAGCTTTTTCGCTATTAATTAATTTTAAAAGTTCGATTGCAGGTTGGTTTGCAGCAGTTTGTTCTAACTCTACATCCACATTATCAGTATATCCCATATGTTTTCGGGTATATTGGGTTCTAAACATTTTTTTTCCATCCATTTTTTTCCTCCTTTTTTTGTTTTATCTCAATGAAACAAATTGTTTTTATTATCAAGTAGTAAAAGAGATGATATTTATATTTATCTTATAGAACTTATATAAGTTATAGAAATATTTATAAATAAGCTATGCTTTACTATTAAACTATGAGAAGAAAGCTTGTAAGACAAGGCCAAAATGCCCTAACCGTAACAGTTCCTGCAAAATGGACTCAAGAAATGCAGCTTGAAGCAGGCGATGAAGTAGAAATAACACGATTAGAAACAGACCTATTAATAACAACAAAAGCGCAAGTTAAAGAGAAAGAAATAGAACTAGAAATTAAGTCTGATGATCAATATCTAATCAAAGGAACAATAAAAACACTATATAGATTAGGATACGATATAATTAAAATAAAATTTGAAAACAAAAAACAATTAAAAACAATAATAAACACAATAGAAAATGAGTTACTCGGATTTGAAGTAGTGCATGAAGAAGAAAACTTAATTGTACTAGAAAGCTTAACAGAACCAAGCGATAAAAAACACAATTTGCTTCTAAAAAAAATATTCCAAATAGCAAAACAAACATTTGAAATAATAATAACCGACCTGAAAAATAAAAAATTTGAAAGTATAGATGAAATAACAAAATTAACAAGAAAATCAGACCAGTACGATAGTTTTTGCCGAAGAAACATTTCTAAAAAAAGATTTAGTGAAGAAAAAATAAATTATTACTGGGAACTATACCAAAGACTATTATTAATACAATACTCACTCCTCCACACATACCAACTATTAGATAAAGAAAAACCAACAGAAGTAAATAATCAAATTTGGGAAGTATTTACAGAACTAGAACAATACTATAATACTATTTATACAATATTTTCGCAAAACAAAACAGAACTATTAGAAGAACTAAATGAAAAAATAGTAAATTTCAGATTTAAAAAAATCCACGAGTTAATGAAAAAGACAAATGGAACAGAAACAATAATCCTATATTACTGCGGAGAATTAACAAGACGATTTAATCTATGTACTCTTCCGTTGGTTGCGATATTGACAACATGAAAAAAAAGAAAAAGATAAAAAAATATTTTTTAAATTTATTTATTATAAAAACTCAAGTTCTTTACAATCTGATTTTGGTCCTTTTATTGCAGTAACATAAACAACATCAGGATTACTGCCTTCAAGATAAGGAGGATAAATTACCAATTCTTTATCACAATGTTCTAACTCATTCGCAATAGTTCTTCCGAGTTCATCATACTTTTCTTGCTTGCTAACTACGCAAAATAAATTATGTGCAGGATCGTATTTAACATTGCAAATTTCTACATGCCCATACCGCTCACAACTAATTTTTTGGTGACAAGTTATTGATGCTTCAAAAGAATCTGCAGAGTATTCGAATGGATCTTCAAAAAAATTAGATTCATCTTTATTTGCTTCTTCATTTTCTTTTTTAAGAAGTCCTTCCATAACTTCAACCAATGTATTAATATTAAATTCTATCATTTTAATTTTCCTCTCTAGTTTAAACTGGATTTAACGAAAAAAATCAGGCAATGTAGATTTGTAAAGATCTTCAAGCTCAAAAGCAGTTTTAATTACTTCATCATATGTTTTATCAGGAATTGATTTGATTAAATCAGTGCAATTTTTAATAAAAGCCAATTTTTTATCCATCGACCCTTCAAAATAAGGGATGCGAATAACTGATCTTCCTTCAATGTTTTCTCCTATCGTACAACAAATCCTATTTTTTGGAAGTGAATCTAGTAAACCACTAGTTTCAATATTATATCCTCCAATAAAACTATGCGTTAAATTTTTAGGAGAATTTTGAAAAAAACTGCCTTCACCAGGAAGATTTAAACAAAGCAACATGTTTAAATTGCCCGCCATATTAGCACAGACATACTCTCCTAAAAAATCATTTACAACCAAAATATCAACTTCATATGCACCAGAAAAAAGATAAGGAAACTCGTAATTTCCCGTCAAATATATCGCAGTTCTTTTATTAATCAGTTTATTTTTACTCGTTAATGCAGTTAATAAATTGCCTGTAAACATCCCCAGATATCTTTTGTAATTTTCTTCTTGATATCCTGCTTTAACATATACAAAACTTTCCAAATCAGACTCAGAAAAATCAATATCCGAAATAAGGTTTAGTGCTTTTTGTTCATGATACTCAATATATGAATCATCATAAAAAATTGCAGGAGTATTAGAATAATATGATAACTCTGACGACCAAAACTCATCACACAGATTAATTAAATCTCCTAATTTAGTGGAATCTTCTTTAATTTTAACGCCTTTAGGTTTGACGCCTTTCAATTTTTTAAGTGCTAGTGCTTCATTCATTTTATTTTTCTTCCCTAATAAAAATTCAAAAAACAAATTCCCCATCAAATAGTTTCCAATAATCTCTAACCATTTTTGGATGATCTTCAACTCTATATTCTAAAACTACGTCGCCAATGAAATCAGACTGATCTAATGATGCTAATAATTCCTTTACAGGCAGATCGCCCTCATAAAATGGAAGATGAACATGCCACTTATCTTTTTCATCAATGCGCCTATTACTCAAATGAATAATTCTAACACCATCAACAATTTTATTGAACTCTTCTAAAATATCAGTTCCAGGTTCTGTGTGACTAAGATCATACGTGATTCCCACAAAAGGAAACCGCTCAGTTAGCAGTCTTAAGTCTGCAGGATCATAAACCCAACGCTCTTGTTTTTCTGGTGCAGGCGTAGGAAAATTTTCAAAACAAATATTTAATTTTAATCTTGCGAGTTCATCTGCGTGAGCTTCAAGCGCAGAAAGTTCTTCTTTTCTAAGTTGTTTTGGATCATCAGATTTGCAAGGATGAATTGTGATGTATTTTTTATTATACTCTTTTGCAACAATCTTTGCCAAATCCATAAATTTAGGATCAGAAATTTTAATGTCTGGTGCGTGAATAGAACTTACAAAAATAGAGTTTCGTCTAAGAGTTCTTCTAATATCCGAATGTTCTAAATCAAAAAATCCATGATAGAAATTAAGTTGAACAGAGCAACCAATATACTGATCCAAATTAAACTCAGGATTTAGTACATCTTTTGCTTCTAAAAAACACGAATAAGTTGTTATCATTTTTGCCCCCGCAAAATATTTATAAAAAATATTAAACAATACTTAAAAAATAATTAAAAAATTAAGTCACCTCAATAAAAAATTCATTGTGATTAACTAAGACTATTTATTTTCTTCTTATTTTCTTTTGAAAGCATCTCTAATTTTGCATGCGACAGGAGTTCCATACTTAACAGCAGCTCCACTAAGACAAATTGAAAGTCCTGCAGTTAATGCTCCATTACCGCCCATTGCAGCATAGCCTGCTCCGCCAGCCATAACAAAATTAGATGCAGTCATTGCGAAAATATATCTTGTTTCCTTCTTCTGATTGAGTTCATCCATATTAATTATATAGTTTCAGTATTACATTTATAAATCTTTCGTTTTTGTAACGACCACTCAGTAGTATTTTGTCAACAAATATACCTTAATTAAATAAACAATAAAAGAAAGAAATTAAATGAAAAAATACATACTTTAACATTTAAACTCGGCAAAATCAAGTAGTATTATAGAAGGCTACTGATCATTATATACTATTTGAATTTACTACTTCAAAACAATAACAAATAATTTGAGGTAAACTAAATGAGAATTAAACAAACAATTAAAAAAGCATCTCTTTTTGGCTTGGCGGCTTTGTTGCTAGCAGGGTGCAAGGGCGAATCGTCTGAACTGAAATTACCCGAAGGATTAAAAGAAGGGAAATCGTATAGTTTCCAAATAAATGGTGAAGACTGTTTTTTGGATGCAGGATTTATTGATGATGATCCTTTTCGTTGCAGGTTATCTTGTGGATATGCTAGTGGATTTGTCATACTTGATCATGGTTGCGATGGATCTGCAGATAAATATATTTCGCAAAGTAAGAGTTTTATGTCTAGCGAAATTGAAAAGCTTGGTTATGCAGAGCAAGTGAATAATGTGCTAAATGCAGGATATATTGCAGTAGGTGCAGAATCTGCGCGAACAAATAATGGATATTTTAAAAAATTAGATGAACTGACTGGTAAAGATAAAAAGTAATTTTGTAAGTGGTAGTCACTGTGTTTTTTAAAATTATAATTATTTTTTGTTTAATTATTTTATGTATTTTTTAAGTATTCTTCAAAACTAAAAATCAACCAATAAATCACCCCAATACAACTACTGCAAAAAACCACTCAGAACTTTATCTAATACAAATTCTTGTTGCGAATGTGCTTATTTTGTAATGACTGTCCAGTAATAATTAATGGAAACATTTAAATAAAAGTATGTCTAAACTAATCCACGTAACCAACAATAAAAAACCAAGGACTAAAGTCCAAGGTATTCATTACAAAAAAAGAAAGCATAAGCGCGCCTTAAAAGGCGAAGTAATCTTCTTTTGTAATATAACTAAGTTAAGCTCAAATAATAAAAATAGACCTTAATTATTAAACAATATACTAATTTTTGGAGAGGGAGAGCGACAAATGAGATTAGAACCATGGGAAGTAAGTGATCAAGAAAAAAGTCACAATAAAGAACTAGATATTTGCATTCTCAAAAATTTAAGAGACATTCTTGTTAATCGAGATCTCAAAAAAGATATTTCTATTTTTGCAGGAAACTATTTCAAAGACGCTACAGAAGCTGCAGAATTTATTTGCGAAAAAGAATTAAAATCAGGAGCATTCATATTTTCACAAGAAGAAGCAGAAAAAAAAGAAATAGTAATTTATTCAGTAGGATCTTCAGGGAGAGGAACATACTTACCAGGTTGTGCAGATACAGATATTGATATTGTAGTAAATGAAGAACTAGGAGAGTACAAACACTTAATCGCAGATACAATTTTAGGAAGCGTTCCCGCAGCAAATCCATTAGGAAGAAAAGACTCTGACTTTGATGCTCAACCAAGACTAGCATATACTTACAGAAAAGAACGAAGAGTTGATTTGAGTATCAGACCAAAGTACGATGTTCGAACTTTAGAATATATTCTTTCGATTGGAAACTGGAGCGAGGACATGAAAAAAGAGATAAGAAAATCAAAACATTTTTTCAAAGCAAAAGGTGTCTATCACAGATCAAATCATGGACTAAATGGAATCACTGTTGAGCGAATGATACTAAAATATGGTAATCTAAAAAATGTATGTGAACAAATACTCCAAGCAGGATTGCCTAAAAGTCATAAAGGGCCTGCAAATACAAAAGATGTTATTCCTCTAAGCGAAAATGGATTTGAAATAAAATTTCCCGATGATAAAGGAAGAGGAGTAATGAATTGGTGGATAGGACAAAATCCAAAAATGTGGCAAAGAATTGTACGCTCTGCACAAAATTATTCGACCTATGAAAAAGTACCTCGAAAAGATTTTTGCATAAAAGCATTTGAAAAAGAATATGAACAAAAATTAGGATGGAATATTTTTACAGTCGACACAAAAATGAAACATGTCAAAGATATAGAACGAATCATATTTGAAAAATCAAAAGAGTATTTTGAAAAAAATTCTAAAAGAGTAGAAGACTTTGATCTTTATTCATGGGGATCAGAATTATGGGTTGCGATAAAACCAAATCGAAGAAAAGACAAACAAACATCAGACGAATTATTAGAAGAAAATATAAAATTGTTTAGAAATAATTTATTCTTTGAAATAAATAGATTTATGGAATATCGAGATTCAGAAGACTTTGTGATAAAACCACGACGACAATTAGGAAATCACGGACACAAACAAACTGGAGGAAAATATGTTTTGATGGTAGCAAATCCAAGATATTTTCAAATAATGGACGAAATATTATTATCTGATAAAAATAAAAATAAAGATGATGGACTTTGTGAAATAAAACAAATATCACACAATGTAAAAAGATATATTTTTAATGATGATTTCTCATTTGACCTAATTGCAAGTGGCGGACAAAATAATGCGATGAAATGTGCAGAGATTGCAATAAGCTTTGGAGCAGAATACATAATAAATGCAGGATTTGTAGGAAGTCTTGACGATAGATTAGGTCCTGGAAGTGTTGTGATAAGTGGAGAATTTTCTCGACTAGATAAAAAAGGAAATAGAATGGGAACAGAACCAAGTTCATTTTATATCGCACCTTTGCCAACAAAAATAACATCAAGTCCACTAATTATAAATGCGTTAACAGCTCTTGCAGATGATGCTAAAATTGAGTGGGATATTGCAAAAATGGCAACACTACATATTTATTATGAAGACATGGACTTAATTCGAAGAATACAAAAAGAAGGATTTGCAAATATCATTGATGAAGAAGCAACAAATGTTTCTGCAGTTGCAGGATTTAGAAGTGGAAAATTAAAAACAGAAGAGCATGGAAGAATACATGCAGGAGGAGTATACTTTGTATCTGATGTTTATTTGCGAGGTGGCGGACACTTTGATCGACGAGCAGATAGAAGTATAAAAGATCAAAGATCAAAAGATGTTGTTATACTCGGAATGGGCGCGCTTAGAAAATTATATGAAAAAAATTTAGGTGCAGATACTGATTCTAATTGCAACTGTTGATTAAAATGAAAAAATAAAAATGAATGAAACAAATAAAAAAAATTTATTAGAAACAATCATAGAAGATATTCCTAATACTAAAAGTACAGTATTCTTTCCTCCAAATTTAAATCCTCATGTAAATGAAAATTATTTTGATATTGCTCGCAGAGCTGTAGAAGTTATTGAATCTCCTGGCGAAATACAACAATTTGTTAAAGAATTTGTTCAACATATTCAAATAAAATATTCTCTGGACGAAAAAATTGCAAAACAAGAAATGAACAAAACAATTGGCTATTGTACAGGTTATGTTGATGATGATCAAGCAAATATTTGGTTTTACGCATTACCCGATATAAAACATCCAATAACGGGTCGAGAAAGACCATTTAATAAAGCTAAAAATTCTCAAGGATATTTATTAACAATAGAAACTGGAACTGAAAAAATAAAAAAATATGTTCTAGAAGAAGTAGAAAAAGATATTCTTGGCGCAGAAGCAATAATAGGTCTTAACGTGCAACAACTAAAACAAGACGATGATAACCTATTGGCATTTCATCTTACTCCTGAGAAAAAAAGTATTGCAGATACAATGAGTTCTAAATATATGTTTTTATCAGGATATATTTTAGGTTTTTCTCATAGAATAAATTTAGAATTTGGAGAAGAATTAAAAATAAGTTTTGACTATATTCCTGCTAAAAATGAACTAGTTAATTAAACATAGGTAAATAGACAAAAAAATAAAAAAAAATAAAAAAAAATCAAATAAATAATCAAATTAATCGCGTTACTTAATTTTTTAATATGTTTCAACAACAACACGAATTAAATTTGCTAAATTCTTAGAAAGATTTAATTCTCTTGCAACTGCATGATTAAATTTATGGAATGCTGATTGAGACTTTTTGTGATAGAACAGTTTTTCTGTGCAAACATCCCTACCAAACGAAGTGTTTGATCTAAACAAATGAGAAAATTTTAGTTTTTCTAATTCTTTTTCCAAACCATGATTTTGATAAAGTGCTGCAATGCCTAATGCAAATTTATTCTTTTTAAAATAATTAATATCTTTTGTAGAATATTGTCTATTTGAAAATTTTAGAACCTCTGTAAAATAACCAACTGCATCACCAGAATATTCATTACGTTTTCTAGCTTCAGTACCTAATTTACCCACTGCACTAAGCACATCCCTAAATGAAAGATAAAATGCTTCAATTTCAGGATAATTTTCAACATGTTCAGGTTTAACCCTATCACAACCATAAACTGCTCTCAAATCACTTGCAGTTTTCCAATTAAGTAAATCAGGAATACAACCCCTAAAATTAAAGTTCACATCAGACTTCCAGCCAGGAGCATTATAAAAAAATATTTTATCCGCAGAAATAGCTTCTGCCAATGACGCATCACCAGTAATACAAACAGGAAGCTCTGCCATTTTTAAAAAATTAATAAACATATCATGGGTTTGATTTCCTAAATGAACAATTCTAACATTAGCTAATCTATGATCATAACAACAGTTAAGATTTCCAATTCTTTCTATTTTATTTTCAGTTACAAAAAAATCAACAAAAGGATCTTTTAAATGTTTATCCTTGAAATATTGCCTCCCAACATCAACAGGATCAAATTTACTAAAATCAAAAATTGTTATTTTTTTATCAGGATTTATTTTACCAAGCAGAGTTGCGTCGTACAAAGATTTAAGATAATCATCATCATGTTCCATTCTAAAAAAATAATCTTCTGCATAATAAGCAACAGTCCATTCAGAATTAGTTATTCCAGGAACTTGCTTCATAACTTGCTCTAAACCAAACTCTTTGAGTAGTTTTAATTTTTTTTGTTTAGAATAATCTTCATCATAATTCAAAAGATCTTTATCAATATGAATGCCTGAAGAATCTTCATCAAAACCAGTCCTTAAAACTAAGTGTTTATTATTTTTTTGATCAATACTTAACTCATTTGAATGAATTCCGCCTGGAAGATGTCTGAGTTTTCTTCTCATGTCATACTCTTCGACATAAAAATTAAATCCTGCATTTTGAAAAAAGAGTTCTGGTCGAGGTAAATCAATGCAAGCAACAGGAGAATATACTCCCACCTTATTTTTGCCCATAACTTTTCTAATCTGTTCATAATCAGTCATTGCAACAGAAATACCATTTAATACATTATGCTTTAAATCTTTATTGAAGTGCGGATAAAGCTTTTTAACTAAAGCATAATCATCATCGCCAAGAAAATAAATACAAACTTCTTTATCAGGAAATTCTTGCTTTAAACCCTCGCCGAGCTTTAGAGTATTCATTAAATCTCCAAAACCGCCTGCACAACCAGGAAACAAAATAGGAATTTCGTTAAAGGTTCTATTTCTAGCTTTTTTGCCTTTAGGTCGAACATATAATTGTTTAGGTGTTTGGTCTAACATTTTCTATTTTTTTATGTGTCGCAATTAATTATCTTTTAATCTTTTGATGTAAGCTTTTCTACCGTCGGAAGTGATGTGGAGATTTATGTAAGAATTAATGTTTTCATAATCTGTGCGCCAACCTAATTTATTCATTTCATCTTCTGGACAAACAGAATATAATTCACGTAATACAGATAGATTTGGTTTGAAAAGTAATGATTTGTTTTTATGGCTTGATGTGAATTTTCTCAAATTATAATTTAATAATTCTCCAACACTTTCTAAATCTCCTGTATCATGCAAAGAAATCATTTGTACTTTTCTATGTCTAAATCTTGATTCTGAAAAGATAGTCGAATAATGAAAATCGTATGAACCCTCTTCATTTTCTGTATCTGGAATAAATGAATTTCTATCTCCATAAAACAAAGTAACTTTACAATTTATGCCGTCAGGAGGAGTTGCTCCAAGAACTAATGAAGCAGAAACTTCGCCAGCAGTTGGCTCTCTGTCCAAAACAAATTCAGCTTTTTTGAAATCTCTCCCTCTATGATACTGAAGAAAATAATTCTTAACTTTTGTTTTTGTTGTTTTAGTTTGAAATTCCATAATCGGACAATGATTACTATCAAAGTTTGGAAGGTTTCTAACTTGTTCATAAGTATCTATTAAGTTTTCTAAATCTAATCTAAGCTTTTTGGGAAGATCATCACAATATTGTGTTAACTCACCATTATCAAAAATAGAATAATTACAAAAAGTTTTGGTTTTGCCTTCTTTAAATCCCGTAATATGATATCTTCCTTTTATTGCAGGATCTGCAACAACAGTTCGATTATATCCTTCAATATGTTCCCAGATTGAAAAAGAAGTTTGATTTTTGAAATCGTCAACGTCAGTATTAGTCATTTCACAGTAAACTTGCCAACCCTTACTTCCCCTGAGTTCAAGGTATGAAAAATATTTTTCTTTAACTTCTTCAATATCTTTTGAACCTTTAATTTTAAATGCAATATGGGATAAATTAAAACTATGTAACAAACCCGAAACACCGTCGTACTCTTGAGGATGTTCACTTCTTAATAGAATCCTGTTATGAGATTTTCTAGCTTCATCTAAAGAATTAAATCTTCTTGGAACTAAAATTCCATTTTGTTCTACATAGTCTCCAAGAGTTCTTTTTGGTTGCCCCTGTAGTCTACTACTGTCTTCTAAATAATGATCTTTGCCCATTTAAAGTATACTCCCCGAAAGTATTTGTTAAAAATAAATTTTATGAATCTATTAATTTAAATTGATTTAATTTGATATGACTTAATATTATTTGATTAGATTTAATTATGATTTAATTATGATCTAATTAAACCGTTTACTATACAACTTAGGATTTGCTATTTCTTGTTTTGTTAAGTGTTCTGGATTTGCTACTAATTTATACACTTCTTCTAATCCATGATTGAGTGCAACGTGCATGATAAAATCATACATTTGAATATTTTGTTTATATTTATTTTCAGACTTTTTATATTTTGGTAAAAGACCTAATGTTTTATCTGCAATGCTTTTTACCACACTACAAACTCTTCTTGCTCCAAGTGCCACAGGCAATGAATATTTTGAACTCTGTTTATTAAGAGTTGATCTAAGTCCTCCAAAGAATGCAAAACCTTCGTCAAGCATTCCATAATCTGCTCTAGATTCTTTTGATAAATTAGGATCTGTTTTTTTTGAATGTAGTTTACCTACTTTTTCATTTAGTAAATGAGAACATTCATGACCTAAAAACATTTTAATATCATCACCCATATCTTCTTTTTCCTCTTCAACTAAAACTCCACCCCAATTAATAACATAAATTGAATTATCACTCATGACAGGATCTGTGTGAAAAACACTATTTGCAATACTCACATTATCATCCAGCAAAGTTGGAAATGCTGCGCGAGCATCTTCAAAAAGTTCTAACCAAGCATCCAATGTTTTAATTTGAGGTGAACTATCTAACACAGATTGAGCATCTTCAAAAGATTCTGCATTGTCAAATTTTTCTCTTTGATCATCGTCCATAACAATCGAATATGCAGATTGTAATAATGCTGCTTTTTGTTCTCTAAAATCACAAACTTTATGATCTTTTGTAGCAGATCTATATCCTCCAAATACTGCTTCTGAGAATAATTTTAGAAATGGATTATTTTTGAATTTGAGATTATTTTCTAATTTGTAAGTGATGCAATCTTCTAAAAACCCAACACAATCTTTTACCTGAATTTTATCAGGATCTTGAAACCTTACACCTGAATATTTTCTATATTGTATTGCGAATTCAGGATAAATATCATTTGCGAATAATTCTAGATTTTTAAGAGCTTTTTTAGTTATCATTTTTATAATTATAGATGATCCATTTATAAATCTTTCGGTTATTTATTTCTGTTTAGTAGTTACAAATCCTTAATTTTGCCTAAATTGCCCTCTAAAAGCCATAAAAAGCCAAATATTCGATTTCTAAAACAGTTAACTTTATATATAACCTCGAAATTCTTCGAACCTCTTAATAAAAATAAAAACAAATTGACAAATAAATACGACTTTGGCGAGAAGTTGATATTAGAGGCGAAACAATGGTTGAGATATACTTAAAAATATCAGAAGAAGTACTGCGAGATGGACAACAAGATCCAAGAGGAATTTCATTTAATTTTCCCGAGATGATAGACCTAGCTCAAGAAATATATAAAATAGGTCCAGCAATATACAACATAGATATAATGCCTGTAATGCACCCCATGCATGAACACGCTGCAAGAGTTTTATCAAAACAAAAAATACCCATAACTCTAGCCACAAGAATGCGAGGAGCAGATATTAGAAATTCTTTAACATTAAATGATAAAATAATCACAATCAGTTCTGTTTCTGATGAATTAATGGCAGTAAAATGGAATGATAAAAATAACAAAAATAATTACAAAAGAAATATCGATTCCACAGTTAGAGAATTAGAACGAGCAAAAAGAAATGGAGTTATGGAAATTGGAGTTGCATGTGAAGATGCATCAAGAGCAAATTTAGATTTTTTAACAGAATACTTTGGTGCTTGTGGTTCGTTAGCAGATTACTTTATTTATTGCGATACAAATGGAATTGCAAATCCAGACGAAACACGTATTCGAATCAATCATCTTGTAAATAAAACAGGAATGTCAATAATGTTGCATTGTCACAACGACAATGGACTCGCAGTTGAAAATACAACTCAAGGAATAATTGGCGGAGCAGACGGGATCTCGACCACATTAACAGGAATTGGTGAAAGAGCAGCAGGAAATGCTCCGACAGAAGAAGTACTTTATGATCTAAAGAAAAAAGGATTTGTTGTACGCGGAGTAAACTATGATCAATTAGATAGAGTAGTTAAAAAAGTAAAAGTATTAACTCCTGAAAATCAACCAGCAATTGTTGGACATGCAATACAAACATCAGGAATGCACATCCACGCATTACAACGAGCAAGAAATATAGGAATTGAAGTTTACACTGGAAAAGCAGAAGAATATATTCCTGTAAGATGGGGAGTTTCAAGTGCGAAAAGTACTCTTACTGAAATGATGTGTCAAGAAGGATTCGACGTTGATCCCGACGATGAAGCAGCAATAGTAATAGGACTTAAAAATTTAGCAATGGTTGAAAAAAAAAGTTTTACACCTGCAGAAGTAAAAGGAATTGTTTGTACAGGAGACTATAAAGCATATCAAGATTGGACAAATATTCCTGAACTAAATGATTCTGAAGCAAGTAGAATCTATAGAGTTTAATAATTTTTATTGACTCAATTAAATTTTTTATTTATTCTCTATCGTCTAGTAGTTAAAAAGGAAAAGTTTATATATAGTAGTTCTAAAATAAACAATATAATGACTCTTAGAGACATAATTCAAGATGCAAAAGATCTAGGCTGGAAAATTGAAGATAGAAAACATGCCAATTGGCCTGCAGAAACAGGATTAGGAGAATATACTATTTTTCGATTTGATGACGAAGATATATCTTTAGTCTCACCCGCATACAATACATGTCAAGAAGCACAAGCAGATAGAGCAAGACTTGGAATTGAAAATGCACCAGTTACAAAAATAACAGGACCCTACTTTGTAAAACATGTAGGTAAATGGACCTGGAATAAAAATTCTCAAGTTAATAAAAATGATCTTGAAAAAATATCTTCCGGAAGAACCAGAGAAATAAGTGATGAAGAAAAAAACACATTCACAGAAGCAGATTTTTATTTTTGCACAATCACCCGCAGAAGAACTGGAGAATCATACGCAATAATAACACACAAAGAATATTGGGATAATGAAGGATTTTTAGATGATGGAAGTCCTGCCTGCCAGTACTTGCTAAAATTTCTTGTTCCTGAAGAGCTAATGGAATCATCAGAATGTTTTTTTGAATCAAGAGTTTTGAATACTGAAAAAGAAATAAAAGAAGCATTAACTGATAAAGGATTTGAATACAATCCAGAAATAGGAAAACCCTGGGAAGCGGACTTTTCAGAATAAATAATAATTATTAAATTAAATAATAGGTAGAGGATTTCAAATGAGAAATAAAACAACCATAAACGGAGTGGAAATGCCTGAAGAATATTCAGGAACTGGAGTAGTAAACAATGTAGTATTTTCTAGAGATGGAAAAAAATATGCAGTTATTCGCAGTGGAAAACTTGAAGAACACGATATGCCTGCAAATGGAAAAGTTACTGTCGATGGAATGCAAATCCAATATAGAAATGGATCTGTTAGTATGAAAGGATCTGGAATTAGTATGGGCAATATTAACATAGGTGGCATGAACATTAGAAGTAATGTTAGAGGAGGAACAACCACTATAAATATGGGTGGATCGAGTCTTGAACATACTATCGATAAAATTGGAGCAGTTACACCAGGAGATAAAATTTGTTTAACTACAAAAAATAATTCTATTGATTTAGATTTAAGAGACGATAATCAACTAAGAATCAAAGGCGATACAGATAAATTACCAACATATGAAAATGGAGTTGTACAAATATTTGATTTTAATGGAACTCTTTGGTTACCACAACAAGAATCAAATTTAGAACTTGCATTAGAAACAAAAAATGGAACAATAAGTGGTGAAATCGCACATAAAGGATATGTTGAAACAAAAAATGGCTCAATAAACTTAAATGTTTATGCACCTTTAGAAATCCACACAAGTACAAAAAATGGAACAATAAATGTTAAGGGAATGGTTGAAACATCCCGAGGAGTTTATATGCCTCGAAATGAAAAACCAATAGGAATTCTACGAACTATAACAAAAAATGGAACAATAAAAATTAATTATAGAGCATAACAAAATCATAAAATCTTAAAATGAAAAAAAACATTTAAATTTTTTAATTATTTTATTTATTCATCAACATTAATTGTAGGAAATTCATCAGGACAAATCTCACCCACACATTCTCTACACTTTTGATTGCATTCAATCTGACGTTTATTCTCATAGTTAATATTCAATGGAAGAACAAAGTCTTTTGCAGTCGAGATAACAATATTCATTTGAATTTCTTTAACTTTAGGATGATCTCTCAAATGATAATTAATCAATCCTTCTAAACGCTTAAGATCTGTTGCAGTAAATAAAAGACAAACATTATATCTTCCTGAAACAATTAATGCATTTAAGAAAAATGGACAATCTTTAAACTCCTCAATAATTGAATTAGTATCAGTTGCATTAACATCAACTTTAGCCAAGAAAAGTTCAACAACTTTAAAATTTACACCATTAATATTACACAAAATACCTTTTTCTTTTAATTTTCTAATTCTTGCGCCAACAGAGGGTTGAGAAAGTTTAACTTTTTTCGCAACATCTTCTTGAGAAATTTCAGGATTATTTTGAATTAATGAAAGAATAGTATTATCTCGTTCATCCAAACCAAGTTGTTCATTAAAACGAATCTTTTTTTTAAAATCTTCAACTTTTTGAAAGTATTTTTTTGCAGCCATAAAATCACCTTTAATTGAATTATTAATAATTTATACGAATAATGCAATCTAGTTTATAAAGGTTTCCTTTGATTAAAAGAAAATGAGTTTAACAAACTTATAATTCAGAGTAATCAATTTTAAATATAACTTACACCAATTATTCAGTATAAACAGTTTGTCAGAACAGATAGATAATATCGTTTAAACTAAAAAAGGTGGGGAAAAATGACATCAACATTTCTAATAGATAAACAAATGTTAATTGCAGATCTTGTAAAAAAATATCCTGCATCAATAGAAATTCTAACAGATAATGGAATTGTGTTTATTGGAAACCATATAGCAATGAACGAAACAATTGAACAAGGAGCAAACTATCACAAAATTAATCCGAATAAGATAATTAAAGAAATAAATGAACTGATACGAGGTGAAATATAATGAAGCAAAACATAACGTGCAGAGATGGAAAATGTATTGATGCAGAATCACTGGCTAGCAAATTTAATTTTGTTTTTGATCAAAATAATGCTGTAGAACAAATAAGGTTTGATTTATTAAAATCATCCATGTATGCTAGAAGTTCCCACCGACAGAATAAATAACATGTTAAGTCTATGCAAGAGTCTTGGGTTTTGCCTCTTTTGAGAATTTCCATTAATGTCAGAAATTCTCAAAGAGAACATCTAGTTTGTATTCAGAGATGCTATCCAATAATGTTTAGCATTTTTTTGAATAACTAGAGGTTCTCTTTTCCTGAGGCTCTTGTTTTTTATTTTTTAAAAAGAGTGCGCTAATCATTAATGAAAAAAAGAAAATGAAAATGTATGAGGCAAAATGAAATGATAAAAATAAATGAAAAAGCACCAGAGTTTACAGAAAACGCATTTGTGAACAATGAAATAAAAAAAATAAACCTATCAGACTACAAAGGAAAATGGGTTGTTCTATTTTTCTACCCTGCAGACTTTACATTTGTGTGTCCTACCGAATTAGGAGAGTTAGCAGATAAGTATCCTAAAATACAAGAACTAGGTGCAGAAATAATTAGTGTAAGCACAGACACTGCATTTGTACACAAAGCATGGCAAGATCATTCTCCAACAATTCAAAAAATAAAATTTCCAATGCTTGCAGATCCTGCAATGAGAGTTACAAATTCTTATGGGACATTGATTGAAGAAGAAGGATTGAGTTTACGTGCAACAATAATAATTGATCCAGAAGGAATAATTAAAGCATTTGAATTCCACGACAATAGTATTGGACGAAGTGCAGATGAACTTATTCGAAAAATCGAAGCGGCAAAGTTTGTTGCAGAACATGATGGAATGGTGTGTCCTGCAAGTTGGAAACCTGGCAAAGAAACATTAAAACCAGGACTCGATCTTGTTGGAAAGATTTAATTGGTGAATAAAATGTATGATACCAAAAAAACATATGGATCAAGTTCAAATCAAGAATCATCAAACTATTCTGGACGTGGATGTTGCGGAAGAGGATGCGCAGGATGTACTAAGTTTTGGGCTCAGAAAGATAGTTATTCTTAATTAATTTAAATTTTTTTAATTTTTAATAATTTTATTTTATTCTAATATAATTAATTTAATTGATAATAAGTTAATTAATCTAATTAATACTAATGAGGTATGAAAAAATGACAACAATAAAAAACTCAGCACCAAAGTACTAAGTTTTTAGTGTAAAAAGTCAAATAATAAAATGCTTAAAAGTTCCTGTATTAAACCCGACTTTTAACAATAAATGAATTTTGGTTCCAGGGAATAAAAGTAAAAAAAGTATGTGCTGATTCTAATAGAAAATATAATTGTGAATATGTTAGCGAATAATACACCTAATTCTACAATTTATAGCCCAATATCCCCTTAAACATAGAAATTTTTATAAATAGAAGTTGCATTATTGATAAAAAAAAGAGTTCTGAAATACAAATACACTGAATAAACTAGTTTAGTTTAGGGGGTTAAAAAATGGTACAAGAAAAAGTAGAAGAAGTTACAACAACAGAAAATGTAGAATTTGATATGAAATACTTTGTTGAAACAGTAGATGCGTTGATGACATTAGAAGACCAGATTAATGCTGAACTCAATAAAATTGAACATCACCACAAGTTTTCACAAAATATGGCAAAAGAACTTTTTGAAGAAGATGAAACCCTTAACAAAATATTTACTGAATCTAAAAAACGCAAAGATAATTTTATTAAAAAATATGAAACTAAGTATGCTAAACTAGAAACATATCTTGATGAAACTCCTGTTGAACTAACTGTTACCAACACGATATTTAAAGACAAGAATAAAAAGGAATTCTTTAATATTAAAATTGTATATGATAAAAAAATAGAAAATCCTTACAAAACACCGAAAGCACAAAAGAAATTTGACAAAAAAGTTAAGCGAGTTGGACCAGAATATGCATTATGTAGAATACTTGCGTCAAAAACAAAAAAGGGAACTTCTGCTAAATATAAAATGACTCACAGTTTAACAGAATCGGTAAAACCCATTTTAAAAATAAGCTATGACCAATACTCAGGGATTAAATTAGAAACTAAAAACTTGATTAATTATTCAGAAGGTTCCCGAACTTGGAACTCACACCCTTATTTTGGTTCGATTACATTTAATAAATTTAGAGATTTTTTAAGTGAGCTGAATGCCAATACAAACATCAAACTAAACCACGAATACACTCCTGCAGTACAAAAACTTAATTAAGTGTTGGTACGTTCAGTAAAACATTAAACAATAATTATTTTATTTTTTTCTTACATTTTATATATTCTCAACCACAATAAATTATGAGAATTTTGCAAAACCATTCTATTTGGCAAATTTCTCAAAGAGAACATTGAAATTTTAAATAAAAAAAAATCATTCAAAATTCTCTTTTATTAACTTACTTTGCAGTTTCGATACATCAAACCATAAAAAGTTCCAAATAATAGCAGAGTTTAATATATTCTAAGTATTTAATGTTCTATTATGAACAATTTTATAAGAATAATATTTGAAAATGCGCTTATTCGAGAAGAAAGTGCTCACAGATTATATACTCAATTAGCTAAAACTGCAAATAATAAAATTGTTAAAGAACTGTTTTTTAAACTTGCAGAAGAAGAACTAGTCCACTACAGACTATTTTCTAAAATGGCAGTTAATGTTGTAAAGATTGTAAATGAAGCTCCACTGCACAAATTAAATCTTCTTAATAACTTTAATCAAAACAAACTAACTTGCGAAAGCTGTGATGAAATAAAAAAAGCAATAAATTTTGCAATAAATGAAGAGCAAAAAGCACATGATGATTATTCTGTGATTGCAAAACATTTAGATTTTGGAGATGGAAGAGATGTCTTAGAAGAAATGGCTCGACAAGAAATGAGGCATAAACTGCTGCTGCAGAAAGTTCTAGAAAAAATGGAAAAAGAAAATGTGGCTGTATTTTCTAATTAATTAAATTTATTTTATTATTGATTTTTTCTAAATAGTTAACTTTAAATATTACTCGCGATCGCTCCAAGATATGAAACAAGAAAATGAGTGCTTAACATGCGGAAAGTGTTGTAATTATGTAACTGTTGCACTGGATGAACCCTCTGACTATGACGACTGGAATCAATTATTTTGGTATCTTCACCACGAGAAAGTTTTTGTATACATTGATCATGACGGCGATTGGTTTGTAGAGTTCAAAACAAAATGTGAACAAACAATGAGTGATGGAAGATGTGCTGTTTATTCTGAAAGACCAGAAGTATGTCGCGACCATGAAGCAGATGATTGTGAAAATAATAATTGCGAGTCTCCATATCTTGAATTATTTGCAAATGTAGATGAGTTAAAAGAGTATATGCAAAAGAAAGAAATTGATTTAGAAAAGTTGAAAGAAAAATCATATGCACAAGCAGAACAGGAAAAAAAGAATGAAGAAACAGAATCAGAAATAGACCAAGAAGAAAAAGAATTTGAAGTAGAACCTGAAGAAGAACTAGATGAAGAACAGGGAGAAGAACAGGATGAATATGAAGATTGTGAACCCACAATATGCATTCAAGGTTTAAGAGAAGAAACAAGTAAAGTTTAAATAGTAAATTAAACAAAACATAATTCTATGAGTAAATTAAGAGGTAAATTATCTAAATCTTTTTTAGAAAAAAAGATGTATCAAGCCAACATTTGGAAGTTATACTTATTTCAATTTTTCATGAGTTTGCATTTTATGGGCGGAGTTTTAGTTCCATTCTACTTAGACTGGGGTGGAATTAGTTTTACACAAATCATGATTTTACAAAGCGTATTTGTATTTTCCATATTCTTACTTGAAATTCCAACAGGCGCAGTTGCGGACTTTTTTGGACGGAAAACCTCAATTGTTCTAGGAGCGTTAATAACTGCAATTTCTGCATTTGTATATACATCATATCCTAGCTTTTACGTATTCTTAGTCGGAGAATTTATGTGGGCGTTAGGATTTGCATTACTTTCGGGAGCGCATGAAGCACTAGTTTATGATTCCCTTAAAAAAATAAAAAAAGAAAATACTTCAAAGAAAATATTTGGAAAAATGCAAAGTCTAAGCCTCATAGGTCTTATGATATCAGCACCAATAGGAAGTATTATTGCAGTTAAATTTGGATTAAGATATGCATTTATGGCAATCGGAATTCCCATGTTTATTTCGTTCATTATTGCGTTAACAATTAAAGAACCTATTGTGAAGAAAATTAATTCAAATAAAAAAAATAATCAAAAAAGACCAAGTTATCTAAAAACAATAACAGAAGGAATTAATTATTTTAGAAAACATAGAATACTTAAAATATTAGCATTCGATATGATTTCAGTTTCAACACTAGCATTTTTTGTAATCTGGACATACCAGCCACTTTTGACAACATTAGGAATCCATCTTATATATTTTGGAATAGTTCATTCCGCAATAACAGGAATACAAATACCTGTTTTGAATGGATTTGATAAATTAGAAAAATTAGTGCGTTCCAAAAAAAGATATTTATTTCTGAGCGCATTAATAACAGGAATTGGCATGATAATTATGGGAGTAAGCAAATATGTTCCATTAACAATATTTGCAATTTTATTAGTTAGCGCGTTTGGACTTTCAAGACAAACATTATTTAATAATTATTTGAATAAATATATTGAATCTCATAACCGAGCAACAGTTTTATCTTCCATTTCTATGATGAGTAAACTATCGCGCGCAATAGCATATCCAATAATAGGACTACTCGTGGAACAATCTCTAACAATGACATTAGTAATACTAGGATTTGCATTAATTATTGTGTCTCTTATTTCTAAAGTTGAAGAAGAACATTTGATAGATTGAACAAATAGAATAGAACTGCTGTTTTTTTATTAATTATATCAGTTCTAGGAATCATTTATATATTACTTCTGTTTTTTAGCAGTACTGTGGTTAATTAATCGCTTAATTTTGAATTTTTGGATGATCAACATAACGATCAATACAATCCAAACGGAGGTATGTAAAATGACAGTTGTACACGCAACCAAAGAAAATTTTGAACAAGAAGTTAAAAACGCAGATGAACCAGTACTCGTAGACTTTTTTGCATCATGGTGCGGACCATGCAATATGCTTGCACCAGTATTTGAAGAACTAAGTGGAGAATATGAAGGTAAGCTAAAATTTGCAAAAGTAAGTACTGAATCAGACGGAGAAATTGCAGAAGAATATGCAGTACGAGGAATACCTTGCTTAATTGTGATGAAAGACGGAAAAGAAGTTGATCGAATAGTAGGATTCTCTCCAAAAGAAGCACTTAAGAAAAAAGTTGATGAAATACTTGGATCAATGTAACTTAAATTTTTTATTTACTCTTTTTAATTATCAACTAAGTAGATGGTGTTAAACAATGATAGACTTTGCTTGTAAAAGATTTGAACTTCGCAAAATAATAAAATGTGGACTAGGACTTACAAAAGCAGATTTATCTCTTTTTGATTATTTGCTTGAACATACCGAAGAATGGTTTACAACAGAAAAACTTGCCAAGAAATTAAAATTGAATCTTTCTACTGTTCAAAGAAGTGTAAAAAAACTAAACGAAAAAGAAATTCTAATGCGACGACAAGAAAATCTTAATGGAGGTGGATACTTTTTTGTTTATAGAATTAAGTACAAATCCGAAATAAGAAAAATTATTCTTGATGTTGTTCGCGCATGGTCAAAAGGCGTTGAAAAAGAATTTGATGAATGGTAACCATTTGATTTTTGTTTAATGAACACGCATTTATTTAAATGAGGTATTTTGAAAATGTTAAATAAAATTTTATTTCAATTTGGTGAAAACATAAAAGGTTATGATGTACCTGTCTTAAATGAACGAGAAATAAGAGCAGGAGCAGGAATAATGTTTTTGTTTGCAATGATTGCATTCATGAATGCATTTTTAATTAAAAATTATTTATTTCTAAAACTATTTGTTATTGCATTCCTAGTTGATTTTACAATTAGATTAGTTATTAATCCAAAATATTCTCCCTTTTTGATTGCAGGACGAGTTATGGTGCAAAACCAAACCCCTGAATATTCAGGTGCGCCACAAAAAAAGTTTGCATGGATACTAGGTCTGGTTTTAGCAATTACAATGTTTTTTCTAGTGGTTGTTTTCAACGTTGTTGGACCTATAAATCTGATTATATGCGTAGCTTGTTTGACGTTTTTGTTTTTTGAATCTGTTTTTGGAATCTGTTTAGGATGTTTGGTTTACAATAAATTCAATAAAAAGAAAGCAAAGCTATGTCCTGGAAACGTTTGCTCAATAAATATAAAGCAAAAAATACAAGAAATTAACTGGATTCAAATAGTAGTTATTGTTCTGTTTGTTGCAGTTATGTTGGCAATCTTTTTTTTTAGGAATTATTTAATTTTTTGAAAAGAGCCCAAAAAATATTAAAATAGAAAAAAATTTACAAAAAATTTTCTTTCTTACAAGCAAGTTTCCAAGTGTTGACTAAAAGGGCTGCAACAGTTCCTGGACCAGAACCACCTGGCGAGGGGACTACTATTTTTGCTTTTTCATAAGCAGTTTTATGAAAGTCACCAACTTGGATAAATTCTCTACCTTTTTTTCCTTTAGCACCTGCAACGTAGTTTGGATTTTTTATAAAATTAACACCAACGTCAATAATAATTTTTGTTGTTTGTGGAACATCTTCTGGCCGATAATAATTTGCTTTTCCAATTGCAGAAATAAGAATATTGTATAATCCTGTCTTAAAGAATTTTTTTGTATCTGTTCTAGAATTCATTAAATGATAATCAACATTGTAATTATTTTGTTTCGCTTCTATGATTCTACCAAAAGGTTTACCTGCAATATCTGATCTTCCAGAAATGGCAGCAGAATAAATTGTTTTGTCTTCGTGTTCTAAATGAATTCCATACGCTTGCAAAATCATTAAAGTGCCTTGAGGAGTTGCAGGTGCAAGAGCATAACCATCACCAGAATAAAATAAACCAACATTATAAGGATGAAAACAATCAGCATCTTTTGTTGGATCAATTTGTTTTATTAGTTCGCCTATATTAAATTTTTCTTGCGGAATTAATGGCAGTTGAATTATAAAACCATGAACTAAGTCAGAATTATTAAATTCAATAATTTTATCTTCAATCATTTTTTGATCAACACAATCTTTGAACTTGGCTTTGAAAACATTAAATCCTGCTTCTACTGCTTTTTTTTCTTTAATTTTTACATAAGTATTAGACTGCAGAAGATCGCCTGATTGAATAATTCCAAGACCTGGTCTTTTGCCAGTTTGTTTTTCAAATTGATCTGAACTCTGGTTTAACTTTGAAACAATCAAATCTCTTACTTTGTTTCCTTTAAGTTTGAAATTTTTTAAAGTTGGATCTTGATAGAATTGCTCTAACTTGTTTAGATCTTTTTCTGGGCGAATATGAGCTAGTTCATCTAATGAGAATTCTAAACCACCAATGTTTATTGAATTATTTTGATTCATTTTAGTAATTTGTTTTTTTGAATTATTTAAAACATTATAGTCATTAGAATGTGAAAATTATAATACTAATTGCTAATTGCAAAACACGCAAAAAATATTTGTTTTGTCATTTTCTGAATCAATTTTTAAAAATTACATTTAAAAGCAGAATAATCCTACCCAATAATACAACAAAGATGGAATAAATTAATAATAATCAGATATCAGGTTGTGGAGAGGATTGAAATGACCAAACTTAATTATGAAAAAATCGGAACTTATGCACTATACGGGGTAGGACTTGGACTTGCTATTGGCGGATTTCATGGAATGTATACTGCAATAACCAACTCATCAAGTGATGCTTGGATGGCATTTATGGATTGTCGTAATCCTTGGAGAATGGAAGGCGCAACAACACTAGTTCATAGTTTTATGGGAGGAGGCATAGGTCTAGGTGCAGGAGGACTTGCAGGGCTAGTAACATCAATGTTCGAAGGCAAGAAAACTAAAAAATAATACTCAAAGGCACCTTCAAATACATAAAAAAGCATGAAAAGATGTGATTTTTTTAATTATTTTTACTATTTATAAGGGGTTAAAATAGAAAGCTTTATAAAAAGAATACTCATTCTTACAAGTATAAATTAATAATATCAGGCGAGGAATTATAAAATGGATTGTGCAAAAGCATTATCAGATTTATTAATGCCTGGCGGAATAATAGCAAATTATAATCTTTATTCATGTAGAGAAATATTTGAAAGAATATTTACCGAAAGGTTAGGTTATACTAAGATAAGAAATTCTCCGAGTGTGATTTTGCAGAAATCGTTTTAGAAATAATTAGTTTTGTTTCTCATAATATCTTTTGTACTCTTTCAAATATCTTCTAAAAAACCAATGAACAAATATATTATAATCCTTATTTGTTTGAGATCGCTCTAATGCATTATAATAACTATTTCTATTCTTATATTCTATATTGAGCAAAGGAAAACCAAACTTATTCAATACAAAATTCATCACTAACCTACTCAATCTACCATTACCATCGGCAAAAGGATGAATTGTTACAAATTTTAAATGAACTAATGCTGCAAGTTCAACAGGATGAACTTTGGTTTTATATTTAGAATACCACTTAAAAAAATCTCTAAGTAAAGGATACACTTCTGCAGGAAAAGGAGGCATAAATTTAGATCCTGCAATTGCCACTTGATGAACTCGAATCCTACCCGCAATATCTTTTTTTGAAGATTCAAAAAGTAACTTATGCCAATACAATATAATTTGAAGAGATAAATCTTTGTCATAATCTAACATCTCCCTAAATACTTTTAGATGTGACTCTGCTTCTTTTACATCCTGCAAAGGTTTTTGTGATGGAGTAATTCCATTTTCTAGCAAATTAGCAGTCTCTCTTAATGTTAAAGTAGATCCTTCAATACGCTGAGTGTCATAAGTAAACTTAATTGCGAAAGTCTCTGTTTCTTTTTTCTTGGCGGAAACAGGCATTTTTTTATGATCTTTAGAATAATTAAATTTGATTTTATCAAGCAAAGAGTACCATTTATCATAATATACTTTTTGTAAGAACTTTATTTTTATCTCTTCTATATTTTTGGGTATAGATGTGCCTAAATAAAATTCAACCCTGTGCTTTTTAGACTTTTTCACACCATTGTGAACTAAATAAAAGTATTTTTTATTCTTTATTGTTTTAGTTTTAAGTGTAACCATACAACCAAGTTATCCCCCTAAATATATAAATCTTTTGATTTTTGTTAAAATAGGGGGGCTAACTTTTTCATACTAAATAATAAGATTTAGAATATGTAGACTTAATTTATAAAGGTTTTATCTCTCAAGTCTCCAACAACCAACATCAATGTGCTCAATTCTTTTTTTATGAAACTTTTGAGTTTGTTTTAAAGGAAATTTAAAAATCCATTTCTCAGTTATTCTGAAGTTATGGTCTCGAGTTATTGCATTAACAAATTTTTCTGTACTGAGTTTATGAAATGAATAAACTGTGTCTGATAATTCAAATGCTTTTTCTAAAAACATTTTATCTGCATGTTCTTCTTTTGTTCCGAACGGAGGATTTTGAAAAACAACATCTAGTTTACCTTTAACACAATCAGATACATAATCCAAAGAAACATTAGAAACATATTTGTTAATAATTTCATAAATAGATTCGTTTGCATCAAGATCATCTAAATTTTGTTTTAGAATTTCAAGTGCGTTTTTATCAATATCTACAAAAAAAACTTTTTTTGCTCCAAGCAGGAGTGCGCCAATACCTAAAATACCTGTGCCGCAACCAAGATCTGCAACAATTTTGTTATCTAAATCTCCACGCATATGAGCATTCCATAAAATCTCTGCAGCAATTTCAGAATCAGTAGGATACTGCTCTAACTTAACATCTGGTTTTGAAAATAACTTAAGTTTAGATAATGCAACTGCAAGACTCGATTTTGATGCGGACATAACACTCAGAAAAGCAAGTTAGTATTTAAGAATTATTATTATGATCTTTAGAATTATTATAATAATCTTTAGTTTAGAATAATTTTATAATCTTTAGAATCATCATTAGTTTACTGAATTATAACCCCAATAAAGATTTAATCTCTTCGGGAGATTTATTATTTAATCCCAATCTAGCCCTAATTTCTGGAGAATATTCTAAAATTTGAATTATTTCTTGATCAATATTAGATCCATCAAAAAGTCTAACTTTGAATCCTTTTGATATTGCTTCTTTTTCAAACGAATCCTGGTACTGTGGTTGGATTAAATGAATATAATTTTCTTTTTTTTCATCTATGTCGTCAAGAGGTTTACTAAAATAATCAGGGATTCTATTTTCTAAACTATACACTTTTTCACTCTTACCATAAGTTCTACTGAATTTAACCTCAGGATCAGAACCAACAAACTTAAGATTGAAACGTTCATGTTTTCCATCACACATTAGAACTAATCCTCTGTAATGACCTAATCGTTCATCAAGATTTTCTTTCAAAACATTATTTATGCCATTTTTAATTGTTGACTTCAAACTAAAACGCTTAATATTATTATAATTACCTGCAATAATAGAAACTGCATTGAATAGAATTACATCTATAGTATTATCTTGCTTGCCCTTCTTCATAATAAAATAAGATGTGTGGATTGATTTATAAAATTATTGGTGATAAAACTTAGTTATTTGAAGAAATGATAAATGTTTAACGTGTTTATTTTAAATTTTTTAAACAGAATTAAAACAGTATTGATTTTTAGACATCTGAAACACTTTTTTCTCTGCCATAAAGTTTATCTGTTAAGTGTTTACTTGCAGTAGGCCTACAGAACTCGACATATTTTTCTTCGTTGATCTTATAGTGAATAGGCAAGGTCAAATTTAGAAAAGCATTAATACCCATAAGCCACATACCCACATTGCTAACAAATCTCAAAAAATGAGCAGACTCTTCAAATGAATTCGAAAAAAAATAAAGACCTGTGGCTGCTGCAGCATAACAAAAACCTTTTTTAATATACATAATAGATAGTTTTTTATTAATGTGTTTTGCAAGACCTGTTGCACACTCCTGATTACTATGACCTGCATAATTAGAAAGATATTCTTTTTCTCCGTTTTTTATAATATCTACTATATTAGTTAAATCATTTTTTAACAAACAAATCTCCTCGATAAATTTGAACCTGAATAAAATATTAATAATGTTCCAACAACTTAAAATAATCTTTATGAGACTTTACAAGTTTATTAATTTCTACACATTCATTAGGGCAGTGAGCAAGTTTTTCATTACCTGCACCATACACTACAAAATCCGCTTTAAGAAATCTTAGATCGGTTGTATAATTAATACTATCTGCTTTCTGATTAAAAATTTTTTCTAACTTTTTTATCGACGCGTCTGAAGTTCTAACTGCTTTTTGATAAGTAAGATTAGTTATCTTATAATTCCAACTATTCTTATCTACTTTTCTAAGTTTGTCAATAACTTTTTTGAATCCTGTATTTACTTGCTGAGGAGTTATATTAGGAATAAGTCTAACATCAATTACAAAAGAACAATGATCTGCAACTTTGTTCATCATGTCTCCACCATTAATTATTCCAACATTCAACGTAACCCCTGTTTCAAAATATTTCTGAGGCTTGCCAATTTTGATATTTTTTAGACCGGTTATTATTTTTGCAGCTGCATTTATTGCATTGACTCCTAGTTGAGGAGTAGACCCGTGTGCAGATTTCCCAAAAACATCAATCTTAGTAGGACAAATACCTTTATGTGCTACTTTTAATTTGAGATTTGTTGGCTCTCCACAAATAATAAGATCGCATTTAAAAAACTTAGGAACTTTTTTCAAAAGATAATTAATTCCTATGGCTGTCACTTCTTCGTCTGCACAAAAAGCAAATCTAACTGTTGCGTTTAAGTTATCATGCACTTTTTTATTTTTCATCAATTCTCTAGCCATAACAATGTGAGACGCTGCAGCACATTTCATATCTCCACTTCCTAAACCATATAATTTATTTCCTTTTAGAACGGGCTTTAAGGGAGGCGTGTTCCAACTATTTGAACCAAGCACTGTATCAATGTGCGGCATAAATAGAATTTTTCGTTTTCCTGTTCCTAATTTTATTTCTGCAATAAGATTATGTCTTTTATTCTCCCCAATAACTTTTGTTTTAATTCCTACTTTATTAAACTCTTTCTTAATATAACTAATAATAACTGCTTCGTTCCCAGGAGGATTTTGAGAATCAATACTAATTAGTTTAGACAGTTCTTTCACAAGAGCAGATTTTAGATCATTCTGCTTTTTCTTTATTGTTAATTTTGATTTTAATTTTGATTTTATGAGTGCCATATATTCATTAATTGAGTTTATACTTATATAGTTTTCTGAATGAAAAGCGAAATATTTCCTGAGTAGATTTTAAAAAATTAAGTAAATAAAAAACCAAGGACTAACGTCCTTGGCATTCATTACAAAAAAAGAAAGCACAAGCTCACCTTAAAAGGCGAGGTAATCTTTTTTTGTAATATATTCCTTAATCTATAGAACTTCTTAAACACTAAGCGAATGTGTTTGGAAGTATCGGAAGTATCGGAAGGGAGGGAAAAAACGGAACCTTTAAATATGAAAAAAGCACACCTCTTTACAAACTGAAATAAACAAACTCGAGCGTCCCTAACGCTTGACAACAAAAAAATAAAAAACGAAAAAATTACAAAAATATCATAATCAAACTATAACTTTGAGACTATAAAATGAAGGCTACAAAACTATTTAAATCATCGAAAATGCAGGAGTTGTTGGGGGTGCATATTCAATGATGCTAAATGGGGGCCAAAGTAAATTACGATCAGAGCTAGCCAATGAACTGGCTAATATGAATACAGGCCTTCGAAAATCTTTTTTAAAAATAAAGGAAGAATTTGACGAACACCTTCAATCTATAAACGACAATACATCAGAAATTACAATCCTAGAAGGAAACATCTGTGATATCGACAAACGCCTCAGTAAAATAGAAGAGCGCATGGACAACATCCACATGATGGTCAAAGCCCTACTTACACCTTCTAATTTTAAAATAGAACTAACACCTGATGAGCAAAAACTATTCTTAGTATTTTACACAACAGATGATCCAATAAATGTGAAGCAAATAGTCTCAAAAATGAGTGCGACCCACATATTTGCAGAAGAATTAATTCTATCTATGACTGATAAAGGAATTCCAATGCACAGAACAGATGTTGATGGAGAAACACACTTTAAATTAGATGAAGAATTTAGACTTATACAAGCACGTGAGAAAATAATTAAAATTGATCCAGAAGTATCAAGAAAATATCAGAACAAATTATTGTATTCTTTCTTTAGCGAGTAAGTGAATAAAGCATTACTGCCTTGGCATGCACAATATAAACTAATTAGAAAAAAAATAAAAAATTAATTTTTTTCTTCCAAAACAACTTTAAGTTCATAATCTCTTTTGTCTTCTTCTAAAGATAAACCAATCTCATTAAGATACTGCATTGCAATAAACCTCATTCGCCCATCTTTTTTTGAATTTCTTGCAACTTTCAATGATCTAGAATCAATAGGCATTATCTGAAGTTCTTCTTTATCTCCTAAATTATTCCAACCAGGATTTGCTCGCAGTATTTTTTCTAAAGCTAAGTTATAAGAATCTGCGACAACATAAAAACGTTTATCCACTGGAACAATACCAGGCATTCGAGGATCATTATCATAATACTCAGACATATAATGTGCTTGCCAAAGCATAATGTTTGAATTTGTTTGAACTCCACCAGGTTCTAAACTTGCAATATAATCATTAAGAATTGTATAATGGTCAAAAGCAAAATCATTCTTCATAGAATCAATTTGGTCTAAAGAAATTAATTTAAAATTCTTTGCATCACTTTGCGCCTTTGGTCTTCCATATGCATCAACTACAAAAACAGTCGAGATAACTCTACCTCTAGGATCTCTGTTTGGATCAGAATAATTTTTAAACTGATACATTTTATTTACATCAAGATTAGTTTCTTCTTTTAATTCACGAACTAAAGCTTGTTCTAGTGACTCTCCAGGTTCCAAATGTCCTCCAGGAAAAGCCCAACCAAAAGGTGCTTTTTTTCTTTCAATAAATAAAATACTCCCTTTGTAAAGAGTAATTGCATCAACAGCTATAGCAGGTTTGTATCTTTGCTTGCCGCCTTCTCCACTAAGTTTTCTATTATCTTCAATTAATTTATAATCTTTTTTTGATTTCATTTTCAATCCTCCTATAAATCATTTAATTTTTGAATTATGTTCAGTTTTTTCCATATAAAATTGTTTTAGTTCTGTAATTATCTCCGTCAAGTTCAAATGAATCTGTTAATGTTTCAAACGCTACAACATCTCCAATAAACTGAGCAGGAATTTGAGCAAGAACTTCAGCAACACTAGGTCTGAAAAATGTACACTCGTCTGCATTGTGATAAGTTTGAATTTCCGCCACTAGTTTTAGTTTGCTTATTTTTGAATCTGCTTCAGATTCAGACGTAAAACCACATATTCTTGGATTGATTTGTTTTACAGTGTATAAATCTCCTCGAGGATCTGCTTCAAACTCAACTTTATTTCTATATCTAAGTTCTATAAATCTTACAACAGGTTTAATCTTTTTGTAAAGTCTATTTAATTTTTGGTCAGAAATTCTTGGAATTTCTATGCGTGAATTAAACATTTTCATTTTCAATACCTCCTGTTTGAATGTTTTGCAGCGTATAAATTATTCTTTCTCAAATAATTAGCAATATTTGTTTCGATAGTCGAAACAGTTAAATTTGAACAAAAAGTAAGTAATTCTTTTTTTGCAATTCCTTCCTTGACAACCAAACAATTTTCTTCTACTTCTAATGCAAACTTTTCTTGATTATTTGTTCTATATTGATTGCTTTGTCTACTGTAAACAAGATTAAATCCATCTTCGCAATAATACAAATTACCCTTGCGTCCGTCCATATTTGAAATAAAAATATTGCAGTTATCAGCCACGTAATTTCTTAAACGTTTACAAAGGTGGAGTTCAATTGTACGTTTATAAAAATCGGATTTGCACTCTTCAATTTTATCTAATAAACTTTCAATTGAGTTCGCCATTTTTTTGACCTCTCTGGTTTTTTGAATTATTTGAAATATTTTGCATTACTGCGGCAAATCATCATCGCCTAGGGCGTATGACTTTTCGACGAACTGCCTGCATACCTTGCAAATTAAAAATTTGCGAGGTCTCACAAAATCTTCGATTTTGGGAGCAATCGGCAGTTCTTACGCAATCACTCAGCAACTCGCTTTGCTCGTCGCTGAAATCATCAAAACTTTGCTTTGACAACCTTAAACTCTACGAGTTCAACTGTATGCCAAGGCAGTAATGCTTTTGTTGTTTACTCTTCAAACAATGAACTTATGCTGCCTCCAACTTTTGATGCTTGATAAATTGCTTTTTCAAGTAAACCTTCGATTGGAAGTGCAGTCAACCAATTCTTGTTTTGTTCTTTGTATTCTTGACTTAGAGGAATTGTTTCTGCAATAACAACCTCAAGTCCTTCATCTCTAAACCTCTCTTCAGTACTTTGCTGTGCTCCTTTTTTTGTGCTGAAAAGTCCATGAGTAACACATGCATAAACTTTGTTTGCTCCTCGCTCTTTTGCTACTTTGTATGCTGCAAGCATTGACCCTCCAGTGTCAATCATGTCATCAAAAATTATGATGTCTTTTCCCTTGACACTGCCGCCAACAAAATTCATAACTTCACACTGATTTGCACCAGTTCTTCTTTTATCAATCATGTAAACCGGAACAGATTCGTCTAGTGTGCGCGCAAATCTTCGCGCTCTTTTAACACCTCCATGGTCAGGAGACATAACAATTAAATTACTAAAGTCGTTGTCATATTTCTCTTTGAAATATGCAGAATGAACAAGTGAACCGTAAAGGTTGTCTACAGGAATTTGATAAAAACCCTGAGCTTGATCACAGTGAAGATCCATTGTTAAAATTCTCTCAACTTTAGAATTTGTCTGCACCAAATCTGCCATTAACTTTGCCGAGATTGGAACACGAGGCTCATCTTTTCTGTCCTGTCTCAAGTAAGGCATGTATGGAAGAACTAATGTGATTGATTTTGCAGATGCTCTGCTGATTGCATCATTAGTTAACAAAAGTTCCATCATTCCTTGGTTCGGATCTGGATGAAAACCTGCATGAAATAGATAAACATCTTTTTGTCTAATAGGCACAGGAATCTTTGGTTTAATTTCATTGTTTGCGAACTGAGTGTAACTAACTTCTGTGTAACCAAACTTTTGTTTGTTTTCTTCATTCTCAGTTAATATCGCATATGTCTTTTGTGCAATACTTTCCATCCCTTTTCCTGCTATGATTTGAATTTGGGTTTCATCAGTTGATTGGTTGTCTTGATTTTCTTGGTTTTGTTGGTTCATTTTTTGTTCCTCCGATCTTAACGTTTTAATTACGTTAACTCCAAATATAGGTATACCTAACTAATATATAAACTTTGCGTATTTTTGACGTTAAAACGTATGTTGAAGCGAAAACATTTATAAAAGATAAAAAACTATATACTCTAATGATCGATGATTTTAAGAAAAATAAGAACCTCTATGAAAAATCATTAATTGCAGTAGATCCAATAATCTTCACTATTTCTGATAAAAAACTCAAAATATTCCTAAAAAAAAGAGAAAAGGACCCCTTTAAAGGCAAATACGAATTACCAGGAGGATTATTACTCCATGACGAAACAGCAGAACAAACTATGGAGAGAAAACTCAAAGAGCTATTAGGAGACTTTAAAATATTTTTCATGCAATTCCAATCATTTACAAAACCAAATAGAGATCCGCGTGAACGAATTATTTCAATAGGATTTATGGCATTAGTAAATGAAGAATCAATTGAAATAAAAGACAGTTGGTTTGATGTTGAAAAACTGCCCGACCTAGCATTCGATCACAAAGAAATTATAACACTTGCTAAAAATCATCTTTGCCAACATCTAAATCTAATGGTTGCAAAACAATTCTTACCCGAATATTTCCCACTAAACAAATTACAAGAAGTTCATGAAGTAGTTGGAAAAAGAAAATACGATAATAGAAATTTTAGAAAAAAAATGATCCAATCAGGGTGTGTAGAAGAAACAGACCAAATACAAAAAGGTTGTTCGCACAGACCAAGTAAATTATATAAATTTAAAGCAGAAGTACATGAAATAAGTTGTAAGTAACTCTTTCTAAATTCAATATTCTATTGAAAATGATTTAATTATTAATTTAAAACAAATTCTAAATGAACAATAGAATTAATCTTTAAAAAAAAAATATGATAAAAAAAATCGAATAATTATAAACTATATAACTCATCGCTATCTAAAACTTTTTTCCATCCCTCAGCCATAGAATCTTTCTTAAGAACACTCTTTAGTTGACTATTTTCATCATAAATTTTCATCAAATCAGGAACATTATCTCCATCCATATCAATTTCAGTAACTGTCCTATTTCCATCTTCATTAAAATGAGATATTTCTATAAAATCAATTGTTCCGTCATCATCTTGGTCTACTTTATGAATTGTTTCTGTCGCACTCTCTAGTCTAATATATTTAAACTCTTCATCAATATTACCATCATTATCTCTGTCGACTTTTTTACTAAAAATCCTATTACCACTATAATTTGTTTCTATATATCGTTTCTCGTCAGCTTTGCCATCACCATCCATATCATAAGCACAAATATGTGTTTTAGAAGTTGCGCTCGAATAAGTTCTACATGCATCATCTACACAACCAGTAGCAAACGTTGCAGCAATACTCAATAATAAAATTTTATTTAATGTTTTCATAAAATAACACCTGCTTAGTTATCTAACTTTTTTTCATCAATGATTTTTTTATCAATACTTTTTAATTCATCAACCCATTTAAAATAAATATTATACATTTTGTACCCATCATCATCATACATTTCACAAAAACCAGTGTTTGAAGGTTTTATCCAATTACCAGATCTCCATTCAGTATTTGATTTTTCAATAGCACTGCCAAAATAATTAACAGCACCCTGTAACTCCTCTGGAACATAATTCCAAACATCAGTTGATTCTCGCTTAACTGCAAATTCAATCAAATATGCATCAGATTCTTCTAAACAATCCCACAAACCATTCAACACATTTTTTGAATTCTTATAAGACACAAACATATTAAATGGACGATCTGGATTAAATGTTCTTGATCCATCAAAATTGACAGAACCTTTGCTTTCACTCTTACTGCTTAACGATCTAATCATAACATTATCCTCACCATATGTTTCTACTATTTTTTCTAAAAACAATTTAGGATCAGATTCTAATTTAGTTTCATTATGTGCTTTGAGATGAAAGCTTCTTAATTCATCTAAACTTTTTTTATAAACATTCATTTTTTCGCCCCACGCAAAAATTAATTTTTTATTGGAAGTAAACTAATTCCCTCTGAAATAAGCCTTTGAGAATTAGGATCATTGTAAACAACAAAAGTTAATTCTTTCAAACTCGTTTTGTCACCATAAACTTCTAGAAAATTCAAAACACCTTCTCCAATTTTTCTAACTGTTTCCTCAGGAGTTTTTTCTACTACTCCCTGCATAACGCCCATTCTTATTGCAGGCACTGCAAGTGTTTCATATCCTATATTATGTGCTGCTTCAAGACCTTTGTAAACAACTTGATCTAATGACGATTCTAAATTATCTACAACAAAAATAACATTATCAAACATGCCTGCATGATTATCAGAATCTCCTTTTGCATCGACGACATCTAGATTTTTTAAAGGCATATTTTGCATTGCTTGATCATGATACCGAGTTCCTGCAGCTCTTTGAATTGCACCATCAATACCTCCAAACCACATAGCTCCAGAATTAATTGCAGTCATGATTGCGTCGACAGGAACTTGCGTTAAGTCTCCCTGCATAAGATAAAGATCTAAATTTCCAAATGATTTAATTTTCTGTTTCATTTTAATTACTCCTTAATTTTTTAATAATTTTATATCATAACCCTGCTCTACGATCTTATCAAACAAAGGTTGTAAAATACTATCTCGTTGAACAGCATAAGCTTTAATTTTACTTTCCAGTAATTCCAATTCTGTTCTGATTGTTGATTTAGCTTCTTCTCCTAATTCTTCAGAATGTAAACCTAATCGATTTAAGTTTGCTACATATAATTTTGTTTGTTCTCGTGCAGAATCTTTATTTTCTTCAAAAGAATCTAAGTTGAAATTTGTTAATAATGAATCAATTGTTTGAAATAAAGAAATTCTGTTTTCATCTAAAACCGCTTGACCTGTTTTAGCACAAGTTCTATAAAATCCTCCAGGGAGGTTTGCATAAAAGTTTCCGAGTTGTGTTTGTGATATCATTTTTCAAAACCCCAATATTTTTTTATTTCTGCATGCATTTCATGTGTTTGATTTTCATATTGTGTTTGCATTGCTTTGAAAAGTTTTTTAGATTCTTTTTGAGATAAATATTTGACAGGAAGTATTAATTCCTTGTTTTCTACCCTGTTAAAAACTCCAAATAAAGGTCGGATCAACAGATTTTTTAAAGAAGCTCTTTTACCCCCATCAGGATCTTCATCTCTGCTAGGATCTCTAGTAAATCTATGTTTTCTAACATAAAGAGTAAATTTAGTTTCTCCAAAATCAAAATAAGTTTCATACTCAGTAGTATACGGGCCAAAACCTCCCCGAGAATTCGAGTTTTTTGTGACAGCAGTATCTTTGAGCTTATCAACAAGCTTATCAATAGTTAAATCATAATCTTCTAATTTTAAGTCAAATCCTTCAGTCATTTTATTCCTTTGTTTGTTCTAAATATCTTTGTTCTAATGCTTTGAAAAGTTTTTTAGATCCTTTTTGAGATAAATATTTTTGAAGATCTACTGCAACTGCATTGTGTCCAGTAGGAACATGAGTAAACCCAAAATAAGGTTTGAATAAAATAGTACGTAAAGAAGTATGTTTAGATTTATCTTTTTCTCTATCAGGATCTCGAATCAATCTTTGTTTTCTAACATAAACAACAAGATTAGTCTCTTCATTTTTTACTAAAGCTTCATACTCTGTAGTATATTGACCAAAATATCCTCGAGAATTTGAGTTTTTCAAAACAACAACATCACTAACTTTATTAATAATTTCGTCAATAGATAAATTCCACGTGTCCAATCCTGCTTGTAATTGTTCAGCCATTTTTTAATACCTTAACTTAGTTATCCTAGATCTTTCAATAATTCATTTAGCATATATTCAGGAGGCGGTAATGTGCAAACAACACTATTTTCCCCATATCTCATTTGTTGAATAAGGCTCGTCATGCTAACAAGGGTCTTTATATTTTTAATCAGATCTTTATTATCTTCTACAGATAATACTGTTCCTCGCTCAACTAAAGGATTTACAAAATACATAATTAATGTAGCAGGATCACCTTCACTATCAACCACATTTTCTTTGATTCCCATTCTATATGCGAATCCATAATCTTTTCCTTGCTTCATAGCACTACGCCATTCACCAAGATAAGTAAATGCTTCACGCTCTAAACTACCTAGATCCAAATCATCAGGAATACCACCAAGAAATTCTCTTAAAACTGTATTTTCATCAAGTAATGTTTCTAAAACTAATTTATCCGACATAATCTCAACACTCCACACATCTTCTTTTAATGATATCCTAATATTAATAATAGGATTTATTAATATAATATAATAAGGAATGGATGTTCGATTTATAAACCTTTCGGTTTTTGACTATTCAGGAGTGGTGAAATAGTTAAATTTATATGCTCCTAGTGATTTTCTAGAAATATGAAACCAAAAGTACTTGCGACGTCTTGGCATCCCGGTGGAATGAATGCTATTGCACCAGTTATTAAATTATTACAAGAAAAAAACTTAATTGAACTAGTTGTTATGAGTCATAACTTCTCTGAAAAAATTTTAGATTCTCACAATATTCCCTACAAAACAATTCAAGATTATGATATTACTCAGGTTTCTGTGGAGAATATGAAACAAATATTAGACACTGAAAAACCAGACCTTGTTTTTACAGGAACTAGTGTACAAGAAAATAAAAAGGATATTGCGTTTGAACAAACAATAATTAAAGCTGCAAAAGAAAAGAAAATGACTACATTAGCAGTATTAGATTTCTGGGGACAATATTCAGAAAGGTTCGGTAAACTTGAACCTCAAGATGAATTTACAATCTTACCAGATACACTTGCAATCATGGACGAGTATGCAAAAAAAGATCTAATTGAAAGAGAATTTCCCTCAGACTTACTTAAAATAACTGGCAATCCCTTTTTTGATAATATAGAAAATTATGCGCTTAATTTTAGTGAAACTGACAAACAAAACATAAGAAAAAAAATAGGTCTTGAACAAAATGTACTACTTTTCTATGCAGCAAATGCATGGAAGCAAAACATAGAAAAATTTGGTTATTGGGATTTAGAAAATATAATTATAATTGATAATGCATTGGAAAGTGTTCCTGCAAATTTGAAAGAAAAAACAGGAGTTTGTGTCAAGTTACATCCTCGATGTCCAAGTGAAGATCTCGAAGAGATCCAAACATATATTCACAACTCAAAAAATAATATCAAACTAGTTTCAAATATGAATTCACACGATTTGATTTTATCAACCAACATTACATTTACCCCAAGTTCAACAGCAGCAATTGAAGCAATCTATATGAATAAACCTGCAGCAAGCATACAACCAGGATTAAAATGCCAAGATTACTTATCTATTTTAACTAAAAATGATATTGCACCTGTTGGCTATACTGTTGACGATTGTAAAGCACTAGTTAGACGAGTGATAACTGATTCTAATTATCGTGAACATGAACTAAGAGAGAAAGCATCCAGATTTAGAACTGATGGAAAAGCAACAGAAAGAGTTACTGCATTGGTTTATGAAATGTTAGGTTTGTGAATTCTCGCATACTTTTAGAAAAAAATATAAACTCTGGAAAAAATAAAAGTATAGATGCTTCAATACAATTTCTGGAAAAGTTGGAAAAGAAAAACTCAAATAGAAGAAGCTGCTATTGATTCTTTGAAAGTTGCAAAGAAAGCTATTCTGAGTTCTATTCCTCCTGATGAAATTGTATCAATCTATGTTAAAGGAAGTTTTATTCGACGCGAAATGAACCAACAAAGTGATGTTGATACAGTAACAATTGTAAAGCATGCAAAATATTTAGATAATCTTCGCAGAATAGAAAAAGAAGAAGAAAAGAAACAAAAACTAAATAAAAAAAAATCTAATAAACTAATATTAAATAAAATTAAAACAGAAATAAGAGGATATGCGTTTTCAGAATTAAAAACAGGTCGCAGGGTTAAGAATAAAGTGACGCTGACTCCACCTCCCAGATTTGTAAAACACTTACCTCATTACAAATTAATCTATGGCAAAGATCTGAACTTAATTTCTGATGGTTTTTTAAGACGAACAGATGCTCATGATCTTAAAGGAATGATTTGGGCATTTGAAAATATATTTTTACCAGGCTATGTTCGAGGAGAGTTTTTATTTTCACAAATAATAAAACAAATATTTTGGTTAGTAGAATTTGAACAAAAAGCAAAAGATAAAAGTGTGCCACATAATTGGAAACTGCTTGCAAAATCTATTTCTGATAATGATCATGTTGTGAAGGACGCTATTAAATTTAGATTAATGAAAAACTGCGATAAAGAATTAACTGTTGTTGAACAAAAAAAGTTTATTAAAAAATTAAAAAAATATTTGAAAGAATGTAACAAATTTATTAAATAAAATTTAGAAACGTCCAATTTTATTTATTATCTGTATTTTTAATAATATGTCGTTCTTGTAAAACCTCAACTATTTTTTTCACTAAAAAATATCCGACTACTGAAAGGGTTAATGCCAGTATTAGATTTCCTGCTAAAAACGTTCTGGAAAAATTAAAAAACTGATTTATAATAGACAAATCATATTTTATAACTGGCGTAATACTAAATAAAAGATCTCCTATTTTATAACTCAAAAAATATATTGGAGCAAGTACAAAAGGATTCCAAAACGCCATTGATCCAAACAAAGAAAATTTATTAACTTTTTCATAAATCAAAACCAATAAAACTCCAAGCAAAATATTAAAGCCAGGAGTCGGAAGCAAGCTAATAAAAGTACCTATAGCAAAACCAATAGCAACTGAATGTGCTGATTTTTTAGTCTTAACAATCTCTTTTATGTGTTTTCTAAACTTTTTTTTCAGATTAAAGTGCGAAAGCATTCTTAATCAAAACTTATTTTAAATAACATTTAAGTCTACTAATTCCCACTCATTAATATGTTTATCTAACTTAAGATTATTTTTATGTATAAAATTAAAAAAATATTTGAAAGAAATGAAAAAATTGACGAATTGATTTGTTAATCCTCGACTAATTCTAACTCTAACTTTAAATTGATTTTGTTTTCAGCATTGTATTGTGCGAGTTTATCAGCAAATCTGCCAAGATCTTTTTGCACGAGTTCTGCATTCCAACCATTATTTCTCCAACGGAATCCCTGACTTTTAATAAATTCTTTATGATCATACGTACTTGTTTTCCCCCTGCCTTTTGGAATGAAAACTTTATAAGTAGCAGATTCATCTTGCGGATTGTAATTACTTTGGAAACCAGATTTGATTGCTGCTTTGATTGTTTCATCATTGACAACATAATTTTTTTCTTCTTGCGCTCTTGTTTTATAGTCTCGTAGTTTTTCATAAACAAAATCAATTCTTTCTTTAACGTTCTTGGAAATTTTTGTTTTTTCAGGATCTGATTTGATTAACAATTGCAGACTACCTACTGATCTATGAGTTACTATTGATCGAGGACCTGCCATTGATCGCGTTTTCCCATACCTTTGGAAAAGCCCCACATTATCTGAGATTTCTTTTGCTTTTGTTAATAGTTCTGGATCTTCTTCTAAAACATCTGAAAGGGTAGAATATCTTTCTGTAAAACTTCTAAATGTTCTTTCTAAACTTTCTGGATGGTAATACGCGAAACAACCGCATTTTGATCTCGCCCTATCAAAATCAAAAGTCACTCTTTGAGGAAATAGAAAAAACTCATCGCGATCAGAACCAGGGAATAAATTCAAAAACCAATAATTAGAATCTAATTCTTTTAATTTCCCTATCTTTCCTGCAAATTCATCTTTATTCTCAATAATTTCATCTAATTCATTAATTGATTTTGTAAGTTTTTTTAATGTTGCTAATTGATTCGCAGTAAAATATTTTTTTGAAATATCTGGAACAACTATATATTCATTAAGAATATCAAGTTCTTTAAAACGAGTAAACTTAGAAATTGTATCTTCAATTTCAGAATTTATTTTGTCTGTTGATTCGCTTATTCGATCATACATACCCAATAATCTCTCGACGTCATTTTCATGATAAAGTCCTGCTTCTTGCTGTGCTTTGATTTTTGGAAGCCAACGCTTTCGCATTCTCTCAAATGTTTTAAAACCTTTTTCTTCAACAGCTGTTTTTTCAATTCTTTCTATAAGATCTTTAAGTTCCATTCCTGAAGTGTTGTTTTGATTTTCTTTAAATGATTCTTCTAATCTGTAATTTTTTCCTTTCAAAAAATCTTCTTTATCTAATGTTTCTTGAAGCTCATGAGTTAAATCATATTCGTCTTCTAATTCTATTCCTCTTTCTTTTAGAACATTAGTTTGATATCTCATTTTTCTCCTAATAATCTCTAAATGATCGACAACATCTTCAAAATTTTCCATGCTATGACCTGAAAATAAATTTTCTTCAAATGTTCCTTTACCAATAGTTCCTTTTTTCAAAAGAGATTTAACAAATTTGTAATCAGATGCGTTTAGTGTTTTGTCATATAAATTTTGACCTGTTAAGTACTCTTCTCTCCAATGACCTTTTTCAGTCATGAAGATTTTTTCTAAAGGCATGATTACGTCAAGAGTTTCTCCGTCATACTTTTCTTTTTTTGTTTTTGCGTTAACTTCTTTTCTTATTTCTAATATTTCTGGCTTTGCATCAAAAACACGTGACGCTTCAAGCAAAGTAATTGGTCTTTCTTTTTGCTCGAGGATGTCCTTAACCATGTGAATGTCAACAGGGCCATATTTTTGAATTAGTTCGTGATCTTTTGGAAGTTGAGATAATAGTTTAAGATCTGCTGCGACGCTTCCGATAAGAACTCGCTTAGACATTTTTCTATTGTTTGCCGCATACATGTAAAGTGCAGCCCACTCAGCAGGATTAATATCTACAAGATCTTTTCTTGAACGTGAGTAAATATCTGCAATAACTCCTTTTAATTTTCCGTCTTGTTTTTGTTGTGCAAACCAATTTAGAAAATTTCTTTGTTTATTTGCAGAAATAAAATGATCTTCAAAATCACTATCGAAAAGTTCAGGTGTTGCTTCTAAAGTGAGTGCAGTGTATTTTAAATTATCTTTAAAATCTTGATATAAATCTTTGAATGCATCTGACAGATCATCTTTTTTATCTTTTAGTGATTGTAGAATTTTTTCAAAACAATTTGGATCTTTTGCAACCTGTTCAAGGCCGGCTTGTTTTTTTTCTTGTTTGTCTTTGATAAGTTTTTTTGTTGGTGCAATTGATTGCCCAAATGCTTGGAATGCAAGTTCTGCTTTTTTATGACAAGTATAACCCACAGTAATAAGTCTATTAGTATCTTTTGTGTTTATCAGTTCGTACAATTCTGCTTTAACATTTCTACCGCAATGAAAACATTCACCAAGAATCCAATCTTTTGGAAGATCTTTTCGCTCCCATCTTGGAACCTCAACATGATTAATAAGTTCCCATTCTTTTACTGCTTCAAATGGATTCTTACTAATGCTTAAAGCAATTACTTGCTCAATAGCACCAATTGTAGTTGTATCTTTAGTTGCGATAAGTTTGTATGCGGTTTCTTCTGCATCTAATTTTTGAGTTTGATCTTCGATAGTTGAAATGTATTCTAGAAGTCTTCTTCCCAGTCCTGATTTTGGATTATTTTTTGACATAGTATATACCCATGTATTGTTAAATTAGATAAATATTGTTTATTAAATTAATTTGTATATTATCTAGGAAATAAACCTAGTTTTTAAACTTTTCGGTATTTTTTCTATTAAATAGTGGTGACAAGGCGAAATATTTATAAAACAGCCATGTGTTGCTAAACCCATGTTTGAACAACCAACCCCCGAAGATCACATAAATCAATTAACAGATTGGTTTGTAGAAAAAGGAGTTGTTAGTAGTAAGGGCAAAGTTGCAACTTGCAAAACAATAGCCCATCTTCGCCAAATGCAAGAAAAATACTTCCCAATATTTCTAAAAGAAGGATTTACACAACAACAAGCAGAAGAAAAATTAGATAAACATTTTTCAGATTTTATTAAAATAATTCAATCATACAACATAGAATTCACAACACAAGAAGATTTGGAAAAATTAATAATCAATACAATAGACCCGGCATTAACAAGCATAGTGCCTAGCAAAGCAATATCTCTTTTACCTGCAATAATTGAAATAGTTCCTTTTGAATTAAATATTCATGATTGGATTATGGCAGCAGTAAAACAAGAGGGTAATTGGGAAAGAACAAAACCTGCATTAAGATACCTGGATTTATGGAAAAACGAATTATCTAAAAATGAACAAGAACATGTTTTTGGAAGGCTTTTGGAAACAGATGAAGGTATAGCAGGACATCCACTTGCACTGTATTTAGATAAAATAGTTTCCGAATTCTCAGATAGACCTGATTTGATTGCATATTTAACAGGATTTATTACGGGATCTAAAAGTTTATTACCTGCTGTTTCAAATCTCCCAATTTCAGAAATGCCTGAAAGATTTAAATTGGATGTAGATAAGTGGATTGACTTAAGTTCGGGAGTTTGGGAAACAGACAAAATAAAATCCGTAAAAAGTGTAGATTATTTTGCAGGAACATGCGGATGGATGAGTCAAGCTCATTATGAAACATTCGTGGATAAAAATCAAAATCCTGATGTTTATGGTTGGGCAACATTAATTTACGTCGATAATAATTTAGTTGGATCAATGAAACTGTATAGAAATAAATCAATACTAGGACTAATAAATGTTAAAGATTCTAAAGGAAGACTACCTGTTGTTACAGGAGGAATTTATTCAACAACAAAAGAAATAACCGAACTTGCAAAAGAAGCGCACAAAAAACAAGGAAACTTTACTCGACTAGATTTAGACGAAATTTCAATGTTTCCAATGGAATTTATGGGATTTGAAAATGATCATAAATACCAAAGACGATTAAATTTTGAAATAAATGAAGCAGTAGAAAGAAAAGATTATTTGAAAAAATAAAATATGAGGTTTAGATTAAAATGGGCGTTTCAATACATTATGAAGGAGACTTAGCAAAAGGAAAAACAGTTAATAGTCTAGTTAGATGTGTAGAAAAACTTGCACGAGAAAATGGATATAGAACAGAAAGAGCAAAAGGAAAGTATTTTTACACGATATCTCGTGATGCAATAGAAAAACCTGGAAGAATTGATTGGGCAATGAGTGCTGAACAAAGAGTAAGAAGATTTTGTGAAGTTGCAGAAATTGATCCAATGCCAAACGATACTCACCAAGATTTGTGTCGGAGACTAATGTCGACCACTGTTAAACAAACAGGAGTTTACTTATGGACTTATGACAGAGCAGAACCGTTAAGATTTTTATTTAGAAAAGGAGGAACAAAGCTTGAAGAATTCCAACAAAATAGAGTTGATGAATATGAGTTTGTAATATTAATAGATTCTATGAGTACCAACACAGGATATACAGATGGACCTGAAGGCGTAGCAAATCACGAATTACAATTAAGCATTTTAAAAGATATTAATAAAAAATATTTTGACGGAAAAATGAGAATCGAAGATCCAGAATAAAATTTAAACTATTAAAAAAATATTGCGGGGCTTAAAATGACTAATAAAAAAACAGATACAACAGATAATAAAACACATAAATATTCACCAAGTTCAATAGGATTATTAGAAAGATGTCCAAAATGTTTTTATCTACAAATGAACTGCAAAGTTAGAAGACCAAGCGGACCATTTCCTTCATTACCGTCAGGAATGGATTATAAATTAAAACCTTACTTTGATGGATATAGATCACAAGGTAAAAGACCCCCAGAACTTTCAGAACTTGAAGAATCAATTGGACTGTTTTCTGATGAAAAATTAATGAAAGAATGGAGAAATAATTGGAAAGGAGTTTCATGGGAAGATTCTAAAGGCAATACTTTTAGAGGAGCAGTGGATGAAATACTAATTAATAATTCCAACGATAAATTAATTGTATTAGATTACAAAACTCGCGGATTTAAATTAAAAGAAAACACTGCAGGATATTACCAAAATCAATTGGACATTTATAATTTATTATTGCGACGAAATGGATTTGAAACAGAAGATTATTCTTTTTTGTTATTTTACATGCCTGAAGAAATTCAAGAAGAAGGTATTGTAAAATTTAATACACAACTTGTGAAAATGGATGTAAATGTAAAAAGTGCAGATAAACTATTTAGAAAAGCTCGAAAAGTATTACGAGGAGAAATGCCTGAATCTGCAGAAGATTGTGGATTTTGCGAATGGGCTGAGAAGATGAAAGAGTTTTGAGGTAGAAAAAATGACATACAAAATACTAGCAGGTGTTGATCGAGACAATACAATTAATCACGATGAAAAAGCATACTTTGGAAGTGAAGATAATTGGAAAGCTGAATTGAAATTTTGTTCAGGTGCAATTGAAGGATTAAGAAAACTCTCAGAAAATCCAGACATTGCAATTGCAGTGCTTACTTCACAAGTTGGAATTGCAAAAGGAGTTCTTACTATAGAACAAGTTGAAGAAGTTAATGAAACAATGGATCGACTGCTTAGAGAACAAGGCGTGAATGTAGATTCTTGGCAATATTCTCCTTTTGTTAATAGAAAAGGAGCAAAGCGTTGGGAAGAGCGAGATATTACAACTTTAAATTACGATTTTGTTTTAGAAGAGGGAGATGAAAAATTAAATTTATTAAAACCTCAAGATGGTCTTTTACGACGAGCAGCAAAAGAACTAAACATAGAGTATGATTCTGTACAAAAATATGTTTTGGGAGATAGATCATCAGATGCATTATGTGGAATTAATTCAGGCGGCGTTGGAATTTTAGTAAATAATCCTTCTGTTGGACGAGGAACTAGTTCATTTTACAAAACAGACAAGATTGAAACAATGGTAAACGATCCTGAATATGACGGAAGAATTTATATTGTTAGCGACTTAATAGAAGCTGCGAGAATCATTTTGGAAGGTAAGTGAAGTTGTATTAATCGTAGTAGTAATATTCAATAAAAATTAAAAAATTAATTTTTGATAAATTTCAGAGGAGGAAAAATGGCATTATTCGAAGAACTAGAAAAACTATTATTAGAAGAAGCAATTCCAACAAGGGAACAAGGAAACACTGAAGACATTTATGAGTTTTGTCCAGATATAAATTTTAAAAATCCAGAAATTTGCCTATTGGACATTACAAAACCTACTGAAGAAATTGAAAAAGATATTAGAAAATACAATGCACTGAAAACAAACTTTGTTATACTGCTAACAAACTCTAAAAATAAAATGTGGGCGACAATATCAACACAAAAACCCCATTTTATTAGAGGACACACAAACTGCGATATAGAAATTGTTAAGTATAGTGGAAAACCAAGCAAGATACAACATTTCTCATACGAACTTGACTGGCTCAGTCCAGAAGAAAGTTCTGATGATGAAAACAAACCATCCCTGCCAAAATCAAAAGATATATGCAAATCAATGCTTAAACAATTAGAGAACATTGTTAAAAAAGGTTATGTTAAATCTTATAAGACATTAGATGATGTTAAAAATGAAAATGAAGTTGAATTAGACTTGCAAAAATTTGAAAAAAAGAAAATAAAACTAACAGATGATCCAAAATACAATCAAGCAATAAATGAGGTTGCAGCATATCTTGTCGGAATAAAAAGTAAATTTGAAAACAAAGGGAAAAAACTGAGTTCCATTTGCATTGAATTTAGTCTAAATGGCTGGGACGAAGAGAGAAGAAACCCCTACAAGTCTGTCGCACGAAAAGGAATACAAAAATCATCGGGAACTGTGAAATATAATGAGATTGATCCATACGGGAGTGCTGATGGAGGAACATTTTCTATTGAGCTAGAATCTGCAAAGGGAAAACAAACAAAAGAACTTTATGTAACTGGGTTTGATGGAAAACCAACTAGTGAACTTGATAAGAATAAATTTAAATCAAGTGCTTGCACTGTTTATTTGGATTCTATAACTCTAATCTCTAATTAACAATCAAATAATAAGTAAAATGAAAAATCACGACCTGCACACCCACACAACATTTTCTGACGGAAGTTTAGAACCTGAGAAATTAATAGAACTTGCTATCGAGAAAAAAATAGAAGTTAAAAGAATAATGAACAATTTCTTTTTATTTAAATTTTAGATCTTGATATTTTTTAAAATGTTTTTTACTACATCTATAAATCACATCATGATGTTCATAATCAACAAAATAAACAGTGCCATCATCTCCAAAAAATAGAATCACATAAGAATTATTTACATGCACTCTTCTAAATTTTTTCAGATTACGAGTAAGATTTTTGTAATGAGTTAAATCTTCACAATTTAGAATTTCATCTCTTTTATTTAGAATGTTCTGCAGTTCTTGACCTTTGATTTTTTTGAGTTGCTTTCTGAAGAGATGACCATATTTAGCTTTTCTCAATTTAACATTACTCTCTTTTTTAGCTCGTTTTCAAACTCTTTAGCTTCGCTTTCAGTCAAAAAAGTATTTGCTTCCTTGCTGTTTAATCTCTCTAAATACTCAGGTCTAACTTGAACATCTTTGAATAGCTTTTCTCTAGCAGCTTCGCGGAAAAATTCCTGAACATTCAAAAAACCATTAGCTTTGGCGTATTCTTTAGCTTGTTCAAAAAAATCTTCAGTTAATCTTAAATTAATTTGAGTCGTCATGATATTATATAATACCACATAATATTTAAATGTATCGATTTTATAAAGGAATTAAGCTATTTAGATTAAATACCCCTAAGAAGTTTATCCAAAAATAAAATTATAAAAAAAATTAAACAACAAGTTTGACATTTTCTCTTTTTTTCAACACTAAACAAAACAATGTACTTACTCCAACAATAAATAATGTTGATGCTACAATCCATGTTGCATTGTTTATTATGTTACTGTAGATGAACAAAGGAATTCCAATTACGAATGCAGTTAGCACTCCCCAAAAAACTCCACGCTCGTCGAGTTTCTTCCAATATAAACTTAGTACTGTTGGAACCATAACGCATGCTGCAATAGTGTTGAAGACCCACCATAAATGTTTAAGTCCAAAACCTGGAATGTATAATGCTCCAAGTGCAACACTAAGTCCAAGCACCATTATTCCAACCATTGCTTTTCTTGCAGAAGATACTGCGCCTTTTCCAAACTTTGATTTACTTACGTCAGTAACCCATAATGAACTTGCTGCTGATAATCCTGAGTCGAGAGTTGAACTTAATCCGCACAATAACATAACAACGAATAAAAACAATGCCCATCCAGGAAGTAATTGAGCTACTGTTTGAACTCCAATCATTGAAACATCAACTCCCGCTGCAAGTGAAATTCCTAGTGCTGGGTTTGCTGCTAAAAATCCCAATGTTGATAATGCTATTGGAACAATTGCAAATAATACTGCGCCAAACAAAAATGCTTTTTCTAATTTCTGTTTTTTGATTGCAAAACTTCTTTGCCAATATTGCTGATCAGATATTGCACCTGCAATGAGTCCTATAGATGTTACTATTCCAAATGAAAAAGCAACTCCTGGATCAAACATATTGCGAATTCCTGCTAACCCTCCAAGTCCTGCATGAATTGCTGCGGATCCTCCTGCTGTCGACCAGACTAAAGGAAGAATTACTGCGCCAATTGTAAAAATCATTGCCAATTGTACAAAGTCTGTAACTAAAGATGCTTCAAGTCCAGATATTAAAGTATATGTCAATGCAATAATTGCAAGTATAGGCATAACTATTGTAAGTGGAATTCCTGTTAGTAATGAAACTAATCCTCCACCTGCAAAAAGCTGAACAGTAACTGCCATTAATTGATATAAAAAGTAAGGGAATAAATATACTTTATGAACACGATTACTTTTTAATTTGTGTTTAATATATTGCGGAAGAGTATATCCTGCCGGAAGTTTATCTCTAATCTTTGGTGCCAAAAATGCAAAGATTAACAATGCAACTACGTTTGGAACTGTGAACCAAAAAATTCCTGCAATACCTTTTTGGTATGCCATTTGAACCGACACGAAAAGTGCAGGTGCCCAAATCCAAGATGCTGCAATACTTGCACCACCAACAAACCAACCAACTTTACGGTTTGCAACAAGAAAACTATCTTTGGTTTGTTGACCTTTGTAGTTTTTCCATTTAGAAAAAAAATATGTTACTAAAATCATACAGATTCCAAAAATTATCAGGAACCAGTATCCGCTTGCTTGTGATATAAATGCCATTTGTTTTTCACCTCTTCTGATTGTTTAATTTCTTTTTTTCTTTTTTTTATTATTCTAATTTTAATTCATATTTTGATAACACTTCGTCTAATTCACTTTTCAATTGTTTTTCGTCCTCATCAGAATTGTTTAACTTATTTCTGAATGTTACCAAATACTGAACAAATACTTCTGGTCGTTGTGAACTTAAACGCGATACTGTTTTACTTGCAACTAACCAAGATAAACCTTCATACGGAACTCTAGGAACTATATTTCTAGATACTTTTTGATAATCAGGTGCACTATACGCATCCTTAATTAATTGAATCCTGCCTTGTGCAGTTAAAAACCCCGTCCAGTTAGACAAAAGTTCAACTATTTTTTGTTTAGCTTCATCATCATTATTTAACATTCTAATTTATCTCGCACGGGTTTTTTATCATCTTTTTTTAATCTCTTTTTTTGTTTTCACTTTGTTTTTGTTTTTCTATACACGATAGTTATTTTATTAAAGCCACAATATTTTTCATCTTCATTCAAATAGTATAAAGCAGCATATGATCCATTTGCAAAAACTTCTAGTTTGAATCTCCCATCATCTATTGGAAAGTTAAGTTCGCAAGAAATCAAAGAGTCACAATCTTTTGGCTCAATCTCGATTTCATCAAATAGATAAGAACCCCTCACCACAACTCCTTTTTCGCAGCCATGAAATACAATAGGACAATTATTTATGAAGTCGCTAATTTCTTTTTTATCAAATGACCCGTCCAACATAATCTCAAGTTCGCTTAATTTCATTTTATTATTCCTCTTACTCCATATTTTCAATTTTCATATATCTAACATAAGGTACAACGCTCATTTCAATTCCATTTTCGTTTTTGAAAGTTTGAGCAATTCCAATTTGGTAAAAACAATGAGGATCGTGTTCAGCTTCGTTTACAAGATCATCTACTACACTTGCTAAACCAGATCTCATCAGAACTACGGGATTACGTATCAGCGTTTTTGATTCACCAAGTTCATCATTCATTAATCCAAATAAAGCACCATATTTGTTAGACTCGACTTTTGTTAATAATACCATTTTATTATTCACCTCTTCTGATTTTTATTTTTTTTAATCTCTTTTTTGTTTATTGATTTGTTCTTACTATACAATGATGAATTGTTAGCAAGTATATAAACATTCGTGGTGGTAAATACCACCAAAATCGGAAGAAATATAAAGAAAGGCTTCTACTATACCAATTATGTACGAAGAACTATTACGAGATTTAGGATTAAGCCCAAATGAGGCGCGTGTTTACGAAGCTTTGCTACACACAGGAGAGGCATCTGTTCAGGCGATTTCTCTTAAATCCAAGGTGCATAGAAGAAATGTATATGACTCTCTTGCAAAGTTATCAGATCATGGACTTGCATCAGAAGTATTTGTAAAAGGAGAAAAAAGATTCAAAGCTACAAATCCGCGCAGATTACTTGAACTGCTAAAAGAAAAAGAAGAAAAAGTCAATAAAGTAATTGAAGAAATGAAAGCAAAATATAAAGCAGTAGAAGAAAATGAAGAAGCTTATTTTTACAGAGGAATTGAAGGATTTAAAAATTATTTACAAGATATTCTAGAAACAAAAGAAACAGTTTACTTTATTGGTGCAAAAGCATTCTGGTTAGATCCTAGATTGAAACATTTTTTGCCAAGGTTTGAGCGCGAAAGAAAAAGATTAGGAATAAAATTTAAACACTTATTTGATCACGATGTTAAAGAAAAAAAATCAGAAATTTTAGAACTTGTTGGAAAACCCTACAAATTTTTGCCTGCAAAATATTCTAGCTCTACTGCAATTGATGTATTTGGAGATTATGTTATAACATTTGTAGGAGTAAAGGTTGGAGAATTATATGAAGAACCACTACAGTTTGTTTTGAAAAGTCGAAGACTCGCAGACGGGTACAGAAAATTCTTTGATTTTATATGGGATCATTGTGAAGAAGAATGAGTGAATGAAATGAAAACTAAAAAAATAATACTAATTGGACCAAGATCTATAGGCAAAACAACTATTGGAAAGAAACTTGCTGAAAGATTAAATTTGAAATGTTATGATTTTGATTCTATTGTTGAAGAAAAGCTAGGAAATTTAGATGAATACCTATCTCAATTTGGAGCAGATAAGTATAGAGAAGAAGAACATGAAATACTTGTTGAATTTTTGAAGTCTATGTCTAATAAATTTGTGATGAGTGTTGGAGGAGGAACTGTTGCATCACAATTAAAAGATGTTAGTTCTAAAAATGTTGATTTGCTTAAAACAATTGGAAAACTTATTTATCTTTGTGGATCTGAGAATGATTCTCGCGCAATTGATATTCTACGACAAAGAGAAGAATCTAGAGGCGGAAATCAATCAGAAGAAGAAACTCTAAAGTTGTATAAATTAAGAACTCCAATTTATGAAAATATATTTGATGTTAAAATAATCATAGAAACTAAAAAACCTGACGAAATTGTTGAAGAAATCATAACTGAAATAAATTAACTGAGATAAATTATTTAAAAAAAAAATATTAAAAATAGTAAATATTAGAAATAATAATCATGAAAACAATAATTACTTTTTCTTTTTGGTTACTGTAGATTTTGATGCTTTTGAATTGTTTCCAAGAACATTATTTTTTATGAAAGGAATCAATATTCTAAGAGCATGATAAATGCTAATTATTAATCCTAAAATTGCTGCAATGTATTCTATTAAAAAAACTCTAAGTAATAAAGCACAAATAAGCATGAAAATGTTTGCAAACAAACCCTTAGTTTGATTAATAAATAAAAGAATAATGTTTGCTACAATAAAAATGATAAGGACATAGTGAAAAAGGTACGCCTCGACGAAGAACACAGATGAAAAAAACATTAAGAAAATTAAAAGTACTAAAATAGATTGTGCAAGTAATAAATTATGTTTTTTATCTCCTATTAGTTTTGTCATTTTAATTCACTCCTTTGCATTACTGCGGCAGTTCATAAAATCCTATGAATTTTACATATCGAAAATGGTCTTGCATGAATCAGACCATTTTCTGCCATAAATCAACAACTCGCTTTGCTCATTGCTGAAAACATCAAAGTTTTACTTTGAATGTATTGAACACTTTGTGTTCAAATGATTTGCTAAGGCAGTAATGCATTTTTTAATCCCTTTCTAAAACTATATTGCCGTTAATCTTCGCATCTTCTTTCATGTCAACAGCATTAGCACCTATCGAATCATAATTATTATCATCTGACCCTGCATCTTGCATTAAGCCTACAACATCTTTTGCATTAACAAACATTTTAATAATAGCATATCTTGGACGAATCTTTACTCCATCTCTCCACATTTTTGAAAGTGCTCCAATTATACTAAAAAACTGACCTGGCCCTCCATCTTCATGAATCTCGACCCAGTAAGGTCCTTTAATTTGATCTCCTTCAATTTCAAAATTAATATAACTAATAAAACTATAAAGAACATTGTAATCAATACTAACAGAAATATCCGACTTACCATTATTTGGAAGATCATTATCTATCTGAATTGCGACATCAGGATTTACATGAAGATACTTTGTCACAATAGCATCTTGCTCATCAACCAATTCTAATTTTACATCAAAAGAACCACCATATTTTTCAGCAAGTCTATTTATCAATTCCATTTTACCTTCATCAGATTTAATCTCTGCAATTTCTTTTTTAGACGGACCAATAGTTTCTTCTTCAGATAATTTATGATCAATTAACTTTTTAATTAAAGACTTATCAGGCATCCAAGCATATTTATAGAGAGTAGTCCAATACTTAACCTTTGTTCCCTCAACAGGAATACGTTTTTCCCAAATTTCTATGTTTGCATTTTTTGTTTGGTAAGTAATATCAATATTTTCAAAACCTTTAGGCCAATAACTCATTTCTTTATCACAATGCAGGTTGTGAGAAATCTCCTCTTCATTTCTAGTAAGAACATCTAAAACTCTATGAAGACCAGACTCGCCATTAATAACTTTCTCAGGATCATCACCTATAAAATCCTCATAAAACCATTCAACAAGATTATCATCAACAGAATCCTGGAATGCTTTTCTAAGCTTAACTAAACTTTCTAATTGTTCCTCGCATTCAAAACCTTGATCAAAATGATTAAGCTCATTATAAAAATCTAAATCAGGACCCCATGCATTAATATGAATATCTGAAAAATCTTTTCCACAAACACCATTAACTCCAATTTCTCCATCTGTACGATTCTCACAATATTCTACAGGATCGCATTTTTGAAAACAATTTTCACGCATTTCGCATTTTTCCTCGCAAATATGCTCATCATGACAATTATTATTACAAACTTCATTACAAACATGTTCATTTTCGCAAACAGTTTCGCAAATAGATTCAAATTGAGGTAGATTAGGTTGATCTTGATAATTATCTTCTGTATTTTCTCCAGTTTCAGTTGAATTAGTTTCCTGATTTGTCTGCTCAGTCTCGTCAGATGGTTCATATTCAGATTCATTTTCAGATTCATCTTGTGTTTGATTGTTTTCAGATGTTATGCTAAGATCAATTTCATTACAGACCTCTTTACAAATGTCTTCATCATGACAATCTTCAAAACAATTATTATCACAAACTTGTTGGGCGTGGCAATCTTCAAAACAATATTCTTCAGGTTCACAAACATTATTACACACATTATCCCATCTACAATCTTCCATCAAAACAATTTTCAACTTTTTGTAATAATTAACTTGATCACGATATTTATCTTGATGTTCACTTACTTCAAACATACCACTCATTAAATCTTCGCAATTCTCGCGTTTTACAGATTGCATTTTTTGTTTAATTTTTGCAAAACGCTCTCTTAAAGTCTCGACAGTATTCTTAGGATCATCTTTTTCAAGTTCATCTTTAAAGTCATCAACAAAAGACTTTATATCTTCTTTTATTGAATCTGTGTTTGTAGAACCTTTTGATTGTCTAATATCATAATCAATTCTAAAATAAGCATCTGCTTCATCTTCTCGCTGCTCATAATAATCTTTATCGCGCTTAAAAAAAGGATGCGCCACAATAACAACATCAAAATCAGGTGTAGAAAAAATAGATTCATAACCTTGGCTATGTTCACTTTCACCTAAAACAGATTTAACTTCTGATTCTGGAAAACCCTCCTCTTCATTTTTATCTAATGAATCATAAAGCTGATTTTTTGTATATTCTAAATAAATAACAAGCTTTGCTGCATCCAGTTTGCCCTCTTTGTATTGATCAACGTAAGAATTCATTTTATCTATACTATCAGAAAGACTAGCAAATGATGCAGGCATAAGTAGAATAAGTGCTATGAATAATACTAAAGATAACTTAAGTGCTTTACCTCTTTTCATGATAAATAGATATTATTTTAATTATAGTATATATATTTTTCTTAAAAAAGACGAGTAATTAGTAAAAAAAGTAAAAAAATAAATTGGAAATAAATTATAAATGAATTAATAAATTATTTCTTGATTAATGCAATTTTAGATGATTTCTTGACAGGTGTTGTTTTTTTGACATTACTTTTAGTTTGCTCAGTTTGTTTAATCGGTCTCATCTGTGCAACAGCATGCTGAGTTTGTAAATCAACAATAATCATATTTGCAACTTTCTTACCTGCCCATCGTCCACCATAAGCTCCAATAGCTATGAACAATGCATCCATAAAATCAAACTCTATTAATGACAAATAAAAACTAAGTGGAATTCCATGCATTGCAAACCATATGCTCGGTGCAAGATATGCTGCAAGCACTCCCACCAAACCAAATGCAGTTGCAAAAAGTAAAAAATTCTTAACACAAGCTTCTTTTTTGAAAGTTCCTTTTCCAATTTTATAACCTAAACCAAAAGCTCCGCCTGAAATTGCACCACAAAGAATTGCAACAATCCCAAAGATTGTGTCGGTTTTAACTGCAACAACTACAAAAATAATTGCAGAAATAATAATTCCAATAAGTCCAAATAATAATCCAAAACCTAATCCTCTATCTAATTTTACCATAAATAACCCTCCAAGTAATTTGATTAATTTGATTAATTTGATTAATTTATTATTTAAATTTATTATTTGACAATTGTTATTAAAAGCTTTATTTGAAAAAAAATGGAAAGTTTACGACCATTAATTTTTATATTAATAATTACACTATACCTCTACACTAAATTTATATCAACTTTTATATCAACTCATAAATATGATTAAACAACTATTTTAATATGCGTAACCTATACCTAAACATTTATATACCCCTTGAGGTTTCTGCTAAACTCGAGTAATACAGATATTAAAAAAAATAAATCTGTATTGAGAACATAGAATCAAGTAAATAGGAGGAACGAAAAAAATGGAAGGAACAGTAAAATGGTTTAACCGAAAAAACGGTTATGGTTTTATTAAGGGTGAAGACGGAGAAGATTATTTTGTACACTACTCTGCATTAAATGGATTAAAATTCTTAAGAGATAATGATGTTGTCTCATTCGAGTCTGGTGTAGGCGAAAGAGGTAAGAATGCTCAAGATGTCAAACTTCTAACAAAAGGAAGCGACAGAACAGACATTCCTCAAGAAGAATCTGAAGAAGCAACTGAAAAACCTGCAGAAGAAGCAGAAGCAAAAGAACCTGAAGCTTGTGAAGAATGCGGTTGTGAAGAAGCTAAAGAAGAACCTGCTGTGGAAGCTCCTGCTGAAGAACCAAAAGAAGAAGCTGTAGAGGAAACTCCTGTAGAAGAAGCACCTGTAGAGGAACCTGCAGAAGAAACACCCGCTGAAGACGCTCCAGAAGAACCTGCTGCGGAAACTCCTGTAGAAGAAGCACCAGCTGAAGAACCAAAAGAAGAAGCTGCTGAAGATTCTGAAGAAGAAAAACCTGCAGAATAATTTTTTAAAATTTCTTTTTTATTTTACTTTATTTTCTTATTAATTCATTAAAATTTATAAACAATAACTTTTTCTTTTATGTAAAATGACATCAGAAAATCAAAAAACAGAACAAAATAAAGATTTTTTATCAATACAAGACGCAATGAACCAAGGTACTGGAACGGTTGCTCTACGCGGTTGGATTCATAGAGAACGAGGAAGCTCAAAATTTAAATTCATAGTACTGCGTGATTCTACCAACATAATCCAATGCGTTTTAGAACGTGAAAAAATAGGAGATGAAAAATTTGCAGCTATCAAAAAAATCCAAGTAGAAGCATGTATAAAAATATTTGGAGAAATAGTAAAAGAAGAACGAGCTCCAACAGGATATGAATTACATGCAAATGATTTTGAACTTGTAGGAGACTCAGATAAATTTCCAATTACAAAAGATCAAAGTGTAGAATTTTTAGCAGATAACAGACACTTATGGTTGCGATCTAGAAAAATGACTGCAATACTAAAAATAAGAAGTACATATATTCAAGCAAGAGATGAATTTTTTAGAAACAAAGGATTTCATAGATTTGACGCACCAATCTTACAACCAAATCAATGCGAAGGTGGCAGTACACTCTTTGAAGTAAAATACTATCAAGCAAAAACATTTCTTTCACAAACCTGGCAACTATATGGTGAGGCAGCAGTATTTGCCCTTGAAAAAGTATACAACATGGGACCAACATTTAGAGCAGAAAAATCAAAAACTTCTCGTCACTTATCTGAGTTTTGGATGGCAGAAACAGAAGTTGCATGGTATGACCTTCACCAAATATCTGAACTTGCAAAAGAAGAGTTAAAGTACTGCGTTAAAAAAGTTGCAGAGTTACGTGTTGAGGAATTAAAACTATTAGAACAAGACGCTGCAAAACTATTGGAACTTTCTGAAAAGGAATGGCCAACAATCAAGTATCGAGAAGCGCTTAAAATTCTAAAAGAAAAATGTGGAATGGATGTTGAATTTGGAAAAGACCTTCGAACAATAGAAGAAGAAAAACTAATGGAACACTTTGACGTACCCATAGTTGTTACACATTATCCAAAAGAAGTAATGGCATTTTACAAACCAGTAGATCCTGAATTTTCTGACGAAGCATTATGTTTTGATATGCTAGCACCGCAAGGACATGGAGAAATTGTTGGTGGAAGTCAAAGAAGTACAGACATAAAAGAAATGACAGAAGCTCTTGAAAAAGAAGGCGAAGATATAAAAAATTATGAATGGTATTTTGATTTACGACGGTATGGATCTGTTCCACACTCAGGATATGGAATTGGAATTGAACGAATTATAAAATGGATATGTGGACTAGAAAATATCAAAGATGCCATACCATTTCCAAGAACAATGCTAAGGTGGATGCCTTAGATAAATTTAAATTATTATTTTCTTTTTTAGTGATTTTTTTAGAATTTAGTTATTTCTTTCTCTCCTTGGTCTGCGTAGAAACCATAAACTCCCTCTTGTTTGAAAACAATTGCCGCAGGTTCAAGTTCTCCATACGCAGGACACATTCTTACATCAATATCAAAAATTAAATCATGGAATGATCTAATTTCTCTTCCCGCAGTATGTCCAATAACAATATAATCAACCTCTATATCTCGTAAAACTTTTTTGAGTTTTGTTTTAGTCCACTTTTTTTCAGGGGAGATTAAACTTCTATCCCAAAAAACACTCTCATCTCCTAAAACATCTTCATTAGTGTATTTCTCATCAGAACCGCCCAATATAATTGTGTCTGTTTCTTTAAGCTGATTGAATCTATCCACATATTCGTTTAAACTAGACGCAGTTCTCAAATTTTCAGGAACACCTCCATGAACAAAAAGAATTTTTTTATCATACATTGTAGAATAAATTAAAGGTTCAAGTCCTCTCATAAACTGACCAACATCTCCACCATTACACATTCTTGCAAGATAATTTCTAAATGCAGATTCGTCTGTTCCATCAATAGTAAATTCATCAATAAAAGTTTTTCCACCATTTATTCCATGCATGCAATAAGAATATTGAGCATAGTCTTCCACTCTTGAAACATACCGCGCATGATCTAAACATGCCAAAGCCATAAGTTCATGATTACCAAAAATCAAACCAACTTGGTTAGAATTATTTCTTTTTAATATTGCTAAGTCAGACAATATGCTTAATGATTTTTTTCCACGGTCAATATGATCTCCTGTAAAATTAATTTCAATGTCTTGTTTTAAAATTAAATTATGTCTATCTTCAAAAATATCATAGAATTTATCAAGTTTATCAAATAATTCAACCAGTGCAGGATAATGACCATGCAAATCACCAATTCCAATAACTAACCGTTTATTGTACTGTTGAGAATAATCAAATGTTTCACTAGGCGAATCATCAAGACCATCTACTTCGGACAATAATGGTCCGAGAGTAGGTTCTTTAATTTTTTGAGGCACATCCTCTTTGTCTGACAAAGGTCCTTGCATAGGTATCGAATCATCAATAGATTCAGGTTTTGATTTTTTCTTTGCTGATTTCTTTGTTGGCTTCTTTGCTGATTTCTTTGCTGGCTTCTTTTTTGAAGCTTTTTTAGTAGCAGGTTTTTTCTTTGCTGATTTCCTTTTTGGTTTTGGTTTTTCTAAACCGTCTAGTTTTGAATCTAAGCTTCCAAAATAACGTTTTAATTTTCCACGTACAGAGATTTGATTTTTCTCTCGCTCTTTTTTAACATCAAAATAAGCCATTGAACCAACAATATATTCTTCGAAATTAGATTTTAGAATTTGATCTGTTAAATAACTTCCATCCAATGCAAGCAATTTTCCTTGATAATTTTTTCTAAGGTCTTTAACAAAATCAACCACGTCATCCATATCTTCAATCAGTCCACCTTCTTTTAGAACAGTAGATACACCAAACACAATAGTATCAATGGATTTGTCTACAAGACCTTTTAATTCTGTTGTTGTATTAGCCTTTTCAAAAGAATACTTTTTAGCAAGATCTGATTTAATTAGCTCATTATAGAGCTCGTCATTTGAATCTAGCCATAACACTTTCCCAACCATAATCAGCAGTTAGAACTACTCCTTTATAAATGTTTTGTTTTTTGACTACTCTTCAGTGATTATTTATTGAATTTTAACTAATTTTATATATTTCTTTTAATTCTTTATCCTTATGGAATGCAAACAAGAAGAAAATAAAAAAAGTTGTAAATGCACTTATGCAGGATGCTCGAGAAGCGGAAAATGCTGTGAATGTGTAAGATATCATCGAAATCGTAGAGAACTTCCTGCATGTTTTTTTAGTGTTTCTGGTGAAAAAAGTTATGACAGAAGTTTTGAGAAATTTGTTGAAGAGAATAGTTGAATTAACAACTGAAAAAAATTTAAAAAAATAGTTTTTATTATTTCTTTTTCTTTACAGTGTTGTTAAGAGCGATTCTACAACTAGTTGCGTAATCAGTAGTTGTTTTTTTTAAACCACACACTATTCGGTTGCTTACAATATTCTATCAAAAAAGCGAAAAGTTTAAATATCAATAACATTTACATCTTAATATTTAAGATTTGGGTGTTAATTATGAAAGGACTATCTAATATGGAAATAAAGGTTGTTGCAGATCTAGAATTTAGAAAAAAACAGTACTTCACCACAGACGACATAGAAAAACATTTTGCAAATAATAAGCAAATGATCAATACAATATACACTCTGCGTAAGAAAGGACGAATAGTAAAGCTAAGCAAAAAAAAATATTTTCTTATTCCGATTAAAGCAAGAAAAGGAAAATGGACAGACGATCCATTCACAATAGCAGACGAAATGTTTGATGGAAAAAATTATTTTATTGGCGGATGGGCTGCTGCAAATTTTTGGAGACTTACAGATCAAATTCCCCTACAAATCGATATTTACACAACTCAAAGACAAGGCAAAATAAACATCCTAAATAATCGTTTTGTTTTCCATAGAACTACTAAAAACAAAGTAAACAAATCAATCACTAAAAAAAGTTCAGAGCACGATTTTAAAATAATTTCAAAAAAAGAGGCAGAAAAATGGATGAAATTAAGAACATAGATAAATATGATTTGATTGAAATTTCTGCAGAATCAAAATTCAACCAGAGACTAATAGCTAAAGATTATTACATCACAGTTCTACTTTATCTTATGCAAAACATCGAAGGAATTTATTTTAAAGGCGGTACTGCTTTGCAAAAAATAATACTAGACTATTCTCGATTAAGTGAAGATATTGATTTTACAGTAACAAGAGAACTTAATGAATTAATAAAAGAAATTGAAACAGTTATTAGACAAAGTAAACTATTCGGAAACATAACCAAAGATAAACAAGTTTACAAATTTACGAGATTAACGGTTAATTTCACAGATCCATTTATGAACCAAGGCACAATATTTATTGATTTGAACTCGAGAGCTAAACTGAATCTCAAGCCTGTAAAAAAAGAAGTTCCACATTTTTATCCCGATTTTATCCCTCAGTTTTCTTGTTACATCCTAGATCCTGATGAAATGATTGCAGAAAAAATGGCTGCGACAATAGGAAGGAATAAACCTCGCGATCATTTCGATCTTTATCAAATTATTTCCAAAGGAATTAAAATTGATTTGGATTTAGTTAAGAAAAAATGTGAACAATCAGGAGATGAGTTTAACATTATTAAAATGTTTAATCGCGCAAAAAAACTTCATAAAAAATGGAATGAAGATTTGATTCCTTTAATATCAGAACCAATTACGTTTCAAAAAGTTATGAAAACAATTTCCAAACATTTTAACTTAAAAGAAGAGAAAGAAAAACTAAAAGATAATTATTAAACAAAAATAAAAAACTAATTTTTTATTAAAATTTTTAAATTATTTTCTTTTATTAAATTATTTAAAAAAAAATCAAATATTATTTCTTTTTCTTTACAGTGTTGTTAAGAGCAATTCTATAAATAGTTGCGTAATCAGTAGTTGTTTTTTTGTCGTATCTTACTCTCTCTGCGAATGCATTATTAAATTTGAAACTATCACAATACCACGAGTGAAAACCTGCAGGGAACGGATTAAATGCACATTTTAAATCAAAAACTTGCGCTTCTAAAATTACTGGCTTTTCTGTATTGAGAAGTATGCCTGGTTTGTTAAGTGCTGCAGATTTCTTTTTAACATCTTTTGCTTTAGAAAAATATCTTCTAAAATCTTCATATGCTCCAGGATTAAATTCTTTTGAATCTGTAATTATTGCAAATAAATGTCTATTGAAGAAAACATACCTGTCTGTTTTTGTGTGTTTATCCTTAGAACCAAGACTATTAAAGTCATAATCATCTCTTTTTTCTTGATACCTATCAAGCATTTGTAAAAAGTTTTTCCCTCTAGGTAATTTATCAAGAGCTCCCGGAATTTTCTGTTCTACTTCAAAAGCACAATCTTCAAGAAGTGCTTGGATTTTAAAATTAGATTGATACATATAAACATCATACAAAGTAACAAGTTTTGATTCTTCCAAATCTTCTCTTAGTTTATACTCTTCAAAAATATTTTTTCTAAGTTTTGTTAGACGTTCCTTTTGACCTTTTGTTTTTATTTGAACTCCACTCGGATCAAGATTAACTTTCAACGCAGGAACATAAGTTCCAACACGCTCGTCGTATAAACCAAGCATTGCTCCAGAAATATTTTCTTCATGAGTTTCTTCACTCGCGTCTTTTAAGTAGAGCCCTATCAAAGCCATGTCAAAAGTTTCATATTTTTTAATCTTAAAACTTTTTCCGACTTTAAATGATGGACAGCCTTGTTCGTCTCTTGCGAATTGAACAACACAAACTCCCTCGAGACCTTGGTCTTCTTTTTCTTGAATATAACTACCCATTTGCTTTCTATTTTTGATTTGTTTTCTTTCTACAACTCGCGCATTTAGATTATTTTCATTTATGTGATGGTCTAACATATTTAGTAATGTGTCTACTTTTTGATAATTCATAGGCAGTTTACATAACGAAATCATTCTGTTTAATTGTTCATCACGAGATTTATTCCAAGTGTTTGGATGCGCAATTGCAAATAATCCATGGAACGCTAAAGTCAATTCGAATTCTTTTTTAGGCATTCTGTCTTCGAATAGATGTCCTTCAAGATATTGTTCTAGAAATTCATCGTCGATTTTATGCGAACCATTTTTTGGCCAATATCTTAAATCTGGAAGTCTTGCATCAACACGATTGAATCCTGCTAAATGTTTATAGTGTTTGTTAACTAATTCTGAATCACCAATCATAACAGGAAGTTTTGCTAGTGTTTCATGAAACTCTGGAAACATTCTCAGATCATAAGGAGTAAATTGTCTGGTAAGTGCGCAGGCTTGTGAAAACTCTGAATCCTGCGGTCCGATATGAATTTGCATTCTGTACCCGTTTTCTTTTGTTGAGGCTCTAGTATAAATTTCTAAATCTTTTGAAGAAAACTTAATTGAACTTACTTCATCAATAAAAGTAGGATTTAGACATGCAAGAAGTTCTCCAAGCACAGGTACTTTTCCTCCAATATATGCTGCTCTTTGATTTTTTATGAATTTTTTTATTTCTGCTTCATCTGCTTTTGAGAATTCTGGAACATAACGCTCAAGTTCTTTTCTTAAAAAAACATCTGCTTGTGTTTCTTTGAACTCTCCAAACATTAAATTTGAAATATGTTTTGCTAAATTATCATCGATTCTTTTTGCCATAATAACACCCTCATTCTGCTTAATATTATAATTAGTAAGGGATAGGTTATTTAAAAGACTTTCTATCGTTTCTACTCAATAGTGCTAATTTTAAGGAAAATTTTATAAATAAGTTAGTGAGTTGTCTAACTAAATTATTTGAAGTAGGAGGGTTAAATATGAGTATTTGTTCAGTCATTAAAAAAATAAAAAAAGGTCATGAAATTGGTCGAGAAAGTTTGAAAGAATTAGGTGAGAGAATTAGATATTACGAGAAAATCAATCCTTATGCTACTGCAAATGTTATTTTACAAATGGGTGCACCTATCGCAATTTTAGAATATGGATATGGATTTTATTCAGGGTTTACTGGAAAAGAAATTAAAAAAAAGAAAGAATAAAAAAAAACTACCTTAGGTCAATTTAATAATAATTATCCAAATAATTCTTAAGATTCGATGGAAGTTTAGTTTCACTATCTGTCAAATAACTACCAAATCTAACTCCGTCAGAACCAACACAACTAACAATATTTGCTCCTCGAAGATCCAATACTCCTTTAAGTTTTGTTTGAGTTAAATCCAACTTGAAAATATTTGCATTCGCAAGAATAATATCTCCCCTAATTTCAGCATCATTTAAAACTAATTCATCCAAATCAACATTTTCTAAATTTAAACCGCCCCTAGTTACTTTTGCATAAGACATATTTAATTTCATTTTATCATATTCCTCCCCAAATTACACCCCAAAGTTAATTTTCGATAAGGGTTTTATTAATATTTGGGTAGTAGAATGTAGAAATAACCATTTACCCCTACATAAAACAAAAAATTAATTTTTTTGTAGGGTTAAACTATTTACCCTCATGAATCACAATCATTGTTTGAGTTTTGTTAATACCTTCAATTAGTTGAATTGTTCCGAGTAGAATTTTATCAAATTCTCTAACACCTTTTACACGGATTATTGTGACAAGATCTGTTCCTCCAGAGACTATATCAACGCGTTCTACAAATTGAAATTTTCTAAGTTCATTTGCAAGATCGTATTGAGATTTATTTTTTTGTTTTAGAGTTTTAAGATCAGCTGAGATGAGGACATAGGCAACAAAGTTATTTTTGAGTTTTTCATGGTCTATGTCAACAGTGAAACGTCTAATTATGCCATCATCACGCAGCTTCTTAATTCTATTATGGATAGTAGTTGGAGGAAGAAGAGTCTTTTTTGCTATTTGACGAGTTGTGAGACTGCTATTTTCTTGCAGAATTTCCAAAATTAATTTGTCTTTTTTATCCAATATTTCTTCCATGATGGAACAAATGTTCCAACTTTTATATAAATGTTCCTATTTTTTGCCATTTATCCCACTATTTTCGGAATAAACTTATAAAGTATCCCGTTATTACTTATTAGTAGAAAAGAGGCGTTTGATTTTAAGAAAATAGAGGTGAAAAAATTGGAAGAAAAAATAATGGAAATGTTAGGAATGTGCGATAGTGATTTAGAAAGAAAAGTAGTTGTGGGAATGTTATTGGAAAAAGAAGATGTGAAAACAGAGACGTTGAAAAAAGTTAAAGGATTTTATGAAGAGATATATGGAAAAGTAGATTATAGACTAGTAATAGAATTAGATAAAAGAGGAGAATTAGAAAAAGAGGTTGGAGAATATGCAATATTAGTTTAGAATTATTTTCTAAATTAAATAAAAAAATAAAAAAATAAAAATAAAAAAAACCGAGGTGTTGAGAAATGGAAAAAAAAGAAATAAAAAAAATGTCAGAAGAAGAAATAGATCGAATGGAAAAACTAGATGATATGATAGAAGGACTAAGAGAAAAATATGGAAAAACATGGCCAAGACATGAAAGAAGTTACCATAGAGAACTAAGCGAATTCTATAAATTAAAAAGTAGATATATATTAGAAACAGAAGGTGAAGAAGCATTAGATAGTAAAATGTGTTGTACAGGATGCATAATGCAAGGAACAACAGGCTTTGAACATATAGGAGAAATAGGAGAATATGAAGGAAAATATGTTCCAAAAAGAATAACTGCTAGAACTACAAAATATGTAAAATGGAAAAGTGGAGAAGGATGTAGTTGTGAGGATGTTAGTTTTTTGAAAATTTATTTAAAATCATAAACTTATTTTTAAATATCATTTTTAATATTTTTTTTTGATAATTTTTTGTAAAAATTATTTAATAGATTTTGGTAGTTAGGTTTGATTGATTCCATTGATTTGATAAATTTTTCTGGATCTTGAGTTGAATTTTTAAAATAATTGGAGATAATATTATTTAGTTGTTTTATTTTATATTCTTTTGAGACTTTCCTATATTTAGGAATTGCCAATAATCCCTTGGATACTTGTTTTATTCTTGGTTTTTGCGTACCGACATAATTATGATCCTCAATCTTAGACCAATCTCTATCTAAACCAGAATATTTTGTATCAGAATTCTTTATTATTAATTCATCTGCAGTTATGTTTTTAAAATAATGCTGAGGACTTTTAGGACGCATGTTGTCAATAAAAATCCGTTTAGCATAAAGCATATACATCAAATCCCCTCCGGAAAGAATGTTTTTAAGAGAAAGGACGTTAATAAAACCATTTTCTTTATTACCAAATCCAAATCTTAAACCTAAAAAAGTACCATCAAAATTTTGGACGTGCATGAAATCTATACTCCCTCCATCAACAGCAAGCATGTAACCCAAATCATTACCTTTAAAACCATCAACCCAAACAAAATTAGCTTTACCATTAGACGCAGTATCAGTCATAAGATGTTCTCCTTCAAAATTATTAACAATTATATTGTTAACTACTGAATCTCTGCCAACACCCGATAAAATTTGCTCACCTTTGCAATTGTTTAAAATAATTGTGTCAATATCTTTTGCATAAGCAAATAAATAGTCATAGTTTAAATTATTTAATTGAATAATTGTTCGTTTATTGATTTGTTTGTTTCTCTTGGTGAGACTATTTAACAATAAACCAGAATACAAACCAAAAATAACAGTTTCGGTTTTAGAATGTTCTTTATAATCTCTTGATTTGAGAAAATCTATTAAATTCTTCTCTGAAAATTTTAATTCAGATACAGACGAATTTAAGTAATCATCACAAAGTTTATCTCGCAAAGAAACTAGTTGATGAGGATATGCCATCATTCCTACAAACCCCTCATATTTTGAAACAAAATTAAAACCAGTTTCTAACAAAATTTCAAAAGTGGAGCTGGTTTTAGTTTTAACTCCTTTGGGCTTGATGCCTTTGAGTTTTTTTAATGATAGATTAGTTTGGTTCATTTTTTTATAATAATTTTATTGATTAGGTTCAGTGAATAATTCCTGCATTTTGTTGTAATGATTAATTACATCGTTGACTTGTTCTGGTGAGGGAATAACTTGACAATCTTTTTTTTTCTCAAATAAATATGAATCGCCTACTTTTTCATAACAAGAATTTTTGAATGTGAGCGCACTTTTTTGAAATAATGGATTGTATATTTTTAGTAGCTCTTTTAAAATTTCTTTAATCTCTAAACCAGTTTTTGACTTCATACTATTTCCTAGGTTAATTATTTTTTTATATGTATCTTTATCATCTTTATTGTTTTGAGCTTGAAATCCTCTTAATTTAGGATAACTTAAAAGAGTTGGTCTAACTTTTGGAAGAGAATAACCATTAGAACCCAACGGATATCCTCTAGAATTAAGATAAGTAAATAGAATAAATGCTGATTGATATCTACTAATACTAATACCTGCGTTTTGAGCAATAGGATGATCTTTTTCTGAGTAAGAACTATTTAGACAAAGAATAGAACCAAGATTACTTGTGCCTGCGCCCGCAGTCTCAGACGTTGCGTTCCCTTTATTATTAATTAACGCAATTAAACCAGTTTGGCTGCCATCAGAACCAACACCACCACAATCACTGCCTTTAACAATATTATTAATTGACGCGACAAGCCCTACCTTAGCGCGCCCATGCCCGACGTAATCTAATATGTTTCCACCAATAGAATTACAAACAATAACTGCATTAGCAGAACCATCATACTCAGCAATTCTAGCACAAATATCTCTCCCTTCAAAATTATCCACGATTAATTCATCAATGTGTTTAGCGCGCCAAAATAAATAATTGAATTTTTTACCAATTCCGTTAATGTAAACTCTTGTTCTTTTGCCAGTAAGTTTGTTTTTTTCAGTTAAAAATTCCAAAAGACAACCAGAGTAAGAACCTAAAATTCGTTCACCTCGTCGAGATAAATTTTCTGAATCAACTCTCAGAATAAATTCTTGCAAGACAGAATCAGAAAAATCAAAATCTTGGAAAAAATCATTTTTTAATTCATCATATATATTTTTCTTAACTTCGAAATCTTTGTTGTGATAATCTTCAACAAGACGAAACTCGTATTTTTCTAACATTAAATCAAACATGCTAATTAACTGAGAAGCTTTACCTTTGTCTTCTGGTTTAACTTTAACTCCTACTGGTTTAATACCTTTCAACTTTTTTAATGAAAGATTAGTATTTGTTTGATTTGTTTGAGCTTGGATCATTTTTTATTTATTATTTTTTGTTTCTTTTGATCATTTTTTATTTTTTGCTGTTTATTGTTTGTTTATTTATTGTATTTCACTATTTGTTTTATTTTATTGGCTTGGTTTAGCAAAAATTCATAATCATTACCTTTAATGGTGTTAATTACACTTAATAATTCAGGAATATTTTTTTGCTTTAATTTACTTTTAAACCTAGACATATCACTCGATTTACCATAAAAATATCCATAATACTCCTCAATAAGATCTCCTCTACCAAATTTAGAAGAGTAAATATTTAAATTATTATTTTCCAAAAAACCAAAAAAATCAAGATCTAAACTTGCATTATTACAAGCAGTACTAATTATAAAATCACAAGATCTAGTTGAAGCGTGAAAGAATCTTGCCCATTTCATATTTTCAATTTCAGTAGGATCAGAATCTTCAAAATATAATAAATCAGACGCTAGTTTGTATGTCAATCCTTTAAATGGATGAGAATCTTCCAATATTTTCTTTCCAACACGGCGAGAAATTACTAAATCAATAAAGGTTTTATCTAAATATTGACTATACAATCCCCCTAAAATTTCATCACCTAATACATCCTCAATTAAAAGTAATTTAACTTTACCTCCATCATTTGCTAAATGAGCACCAACCAAAGAACCTTCAATATTTTTTGCAATAACTAAATTAGCACTGCCTTTATTTGAAGCAACACCATAAATACAAGTATCTCCTTTGATTTCTTCTACATGAAGAATATCCATATTACCTCCATATGCAGACCTAAATAAAATACTATTTCCTTTTAAATTACTAAACTTAACTAAATTTGCACAGCCATCAAAAGCTGCTAAATGCTGCCCTATGCCCTCTCCTTTAAAATTTTTTAAAACTAATTGATCGACTTGCCTTGCACCTGCAAATAAATAATCAAACCGTTGATTATTTCCGTCGATATTAATAATTGTTTTTTTGTTTTGTTTAATGTTTCTCTTTGTTAAAACAGTTAGAAGAGCTCCAGTGAATAAACCTAAAACATATTTTTTGTTATCATCAAAATAAATATCACTAAATGTATTTTCACTATGATCCTCAATATCACCTGATAAAGATAAAACAAAAGTTTCAAGATCATTTTTGGAAAAATCAGAAACTGATTTAACTTGATCATACACAACATCAAAATTTTGTTTAAACGTTATATCTAGGAACTTATTTGGCTTAACTTGATTAAACCCACTCATAACAATCTTAGCTAAATTAAATAACTGTTCAAATTTAGTTTGATCTCTAACTTTAACTCCTTTGGGTTTAATTCCCTTCAGTTTTTTAAGTGCTAATGCTTGGTTCATTTTTTATTATTTATTATTTTTTGTTTTTTCTTTTTTGATTCTGGAATTTGTTCATACATATTAACATAAATGTTGTTGAGATCGTCGAGAATATCAAAGGTTGACTCGTCTGGTGTTTTAATAGATCTGACTTTAGTTAATATTTCCTCAACTCTGTATTTGTTTTTTAATTCATTGAATTTTTGTTTTTGTTTTTTGTATTCTACTAAATTATTTATATCTAATCTATATTCATTCGATCCAAATTTAACATTTTTACAAGCAACTAAATCTAATGGTTTGTTAAGTCCTGGAAATGTGCGTTCTATTTCATCTTTTCTTAAAATATCCGGTCCTTCAATATTTTCCATGTAAAGAAAATTAGAATCTCCTAAATTACCACAAAAATCAGCAAGAGTTGATTCGCCTTCAATATTAGTAGCAATAGTAAATGCACAATTACCCCCTCTCCCACCAACACTTGCAAGAGCTAAATTACCTTTAATATTATCTGCAACTAGTAAACCAATTCTTCCCATTAAATTTCCTGCACCACGCATAAAACCCTCTCCTGAACAATTAGTTCCAACAAGTAAATCAATAAACGTAGAACCTGATGAAACAATATTCTGATTACCAACTAAATTATTAACATAAATATAATTAGCTGGATTTTCTAAATCTCTACCTGCTAAATAAAGAACATTATCTCCTTTAAAATTATTTAAAATAAGTCTATCTATTTTTTTTGAGTTAGCAAATAGATAATTAAATGATCTGCCAGTTCCATTGAATAAGAATTTAGATGGTTGACCTTTTTTTCTTTCTTGTTCACTAAGATAATCAAGTAAAAACCCAGAATAAATACCTGTATAATTAGACTCTTCGCAGTCTAGCATCAAATCAGACATTATATCAATAAAATTTTCGAGGTCTGGTTGGGTTATATTTAATTTTTTGAATAATTCTTTTCTTTTTGGATGGCGATCAAGATTAGTTCTAATCCACTCCATAGTATGAATTAATTCTTTGCTATTACACTCGCCAACAAAATCTCTACAATCTACTACAAGTTTAGACAATCTAGATTCAGATTTAGTCTTAACGCATTTAGGCTTGATGCCTTTTAGTTTTTTTAATGATAAGTTTGTTTGTTGTGTCATTTTATTTAATTTATTTTCTATTCCCATATCTGTTTTGGTCTTTCATTAATTAATTTTTCTAAACTTGAAAAAGCATTACGCATACAATTAAAATAAGGTTCAATTTCTTTGTAAGATTTATCTTTAAATGAATCTACATACTGGATCAAATCAACTTGCTCTTTTCTTGATTCTATAACATAATCTCTTAACATAAAAAATTTGAATTGATTACATAAATAATTATAATCATTCTCTGCAAAAACATCTGTTATTAACTTCTTTGGTTTGAAGTTCTTTTTGAATTCAACATCACAGTTATGAACAAGCATAGAATTTACATCATATTTTGAATTTGAACCACTTGCGCCAAAACTAAATTTTCCTTTATTTTGTATCAAACAAACTGAATTAATACTTTCTGTAAAATACCCTAAATGATGTAAAGACGCGTCTCCCTCATTATTTACAAATCTTATTCTTTTAATATTTCCTTTTGTAGAACCCAGTCTATCACCCATCAAATAACCACTAGAATTAAAAATATTAATTTTATTAATCATATCACAAATAATTCCTGCATTAAATAATATACACTCTCCTTTATGATTTATTATATTAATTGAATTTACAACTCCTTTATGTCTTGCGATTGTAGCACCTGCATTGTCTCCCGCACAATTAACAATAGAAATATTACCTGCTCTACCTTCTCCTGAAGCAATTTCACTACACAAATTATGTCCAGTAAAATTTTCAATAATTAAATCATGAACTACATTTGCTTCAAAAAAAAGATAATCAAATTTATTATTTTCACCATCAATGTAAAAATTAAATCGATCTCCTCTTAAATCTGCTCGTTTACAAAGAAGTTCTAACAAACAACCAGAATAAGTTCCAAACACTTTAGATTCATTACCCTCAAAAGAATTAATAATACCACATCTAATAAACTGATCTAATTCTTCTTTTCCAAATTCAAAATCTCTTAATTCTTTTTCGACATCTCGATACATAGCTCTTTGAAAAACACCTACATCTACAAAACTAGAATATTTTTTAACTTCTTTTGAACCTAAATCTATTAATCTTTTTGAAGCTAAGCTATCTTGATTTGCTTTAATCCCTTTAGGCGTGATGCCTTGCAATTTTTTAAGTGCTAAGTTTGTTTGTTGTGTCATTTTATTTTTAGGTTGTTTAGTTAATTAAGATTATTATGATTATTATCATACTATTCTTCTCCATAACGTTTCTTGTTTTCTAAGTATTTTAAGTTAGGTTTTAATTCTAAATATACTCTTTGAATTTTGTCCAAGATATCAAATGTTGACTCATCAACTGTTTTGATTGAATTAATTTGGTTGAGAACTTCATTTATTCTATATTTTTTAGTGATTTCGTCAAACTGAATTGGATCTTTTTCAAACTCCACCAATTTGTCTATTCTACGTCTTTTTTCTGCAAAGCTTCCTGCAATATTTTTACAAAGCACTAAATTTAATGGATAATCAAATGCTTCAGAAATAGGACTTCCTTTTGACTCATACAAAATGTGTGAACCAACTATATTTTGTGCATAAACAAGATTTGAAAGTCCTCCACTAGCCCCGAAATCTCCAAGAGTGCCATTACCTCTTATGTTATTTACAATAGCAATACCGCAAGCCCCCCCTCCAAATCCAACACTACTAAGTGCAAAATTACCCTCAATATTATCTGCAATTAACATTCCAACTTTAGACGACATAGGTATTGCATCTGCTGCAAGTTCATCACCTTTACAGTTTGTTGCAATAAGTAAATCAATATTTCCAAAATCTACAACTCCCAAATTATTTGATCCTGATAAATTATTTACAAGAACATAATCTGTAGAAGATTTAGTATTTCCTGCAAGTAAAAGAATATTATTTCCACAAAAATTGTCAACAATCAACTTATCAACATGAGGAGCGCGAGCAAATAAATAATCAAACTTTCTTCCATGTCCATTAAAATAAATTTTAGCAGAACTTCCTTTCTTTCTTTCAAGCTCAGTTAAATGACTTAGTAAAAGACCAGAATACAATCCCGTGTAAAAAGCTTCGGCATCGTCAAGATCCAAATCAGACACTAATTTAATAAAATTTTCGGTGTCTTCTTTGACAATATCATGCTTTACAAAAAAATCTTTTCTTTGAGGATAATGAGTTGTTCCTAAATGCATCATCTTAACTTGATTGCGCATTCCAACAGAGTCACAATGATCTACAAAATCTCTATAATCGAATAAAAGATTATCAAGTTTAGACAGGTCTTTAGTCTTAACTCCTTTAGGTTTGATACCTTGCAGTTTTTTAAGTGCTAAGTTAGTTTGATTCATTTTCTTTTTTTATTTTATATTTTTTATTTTTATGTAATTTTCATAAATTTTATTTACAGTATCTATTAATTCTTTTTTATCAAGATCTGGAAGATGATCTGTTAATTCAAATATGTTTTGATAGTAATTAATTAACTTAGAATCACAACCACAATTCTCGCACAATTTTTTTGAAGAAATATTTGCAAATCTTTGAAATTTATCCCGGGATGTTTTATTATTTCTTATATCAATTTCGTAAATGGTAAAGTCTCTGTTTTGATCTTTTTCAATTGTTAATAAATCATAAGTTCTTCTAAAATGAGTTTCATCAGTAACTAAAGCAAGAGAACCAATAACCTCTTTTGCAACAATCATCCCCGCATTACCAAAAAAACTTCCTGCAAAACTCAATGGTGACTGCCCTTTAATATTACAACCAACTAGTAAACCTCCGTTTCCATTTTGTCCAAAAGCACTAAGCGCAGAAATTGATTTAATATTCCTACCAACTAAAACATTAGCAGAACCATCCATATAACCCACATTACAGGCTATATTTTTCCCAACAAAGTTATCAATAATTAACCTATCTACATTTCTTGCACCATAAAATAAATAATCAAAAGAACTACCATCTCCATCAATATAAACACGAGTATGAATCTGCTTATAATTATTTCGAGCTGTTAACAAATGAAGAAGACAACTAGTGAATGTTCCTAATAACTTACTACACCTGTCATCTAAATCAGAATTAGCTTTAGAAAAAATAAAATCAATTAATTCATTCTCATTAAATTCTATTTTGGACTGTTCTATTTCTCTGCCGATTAAAGTGTATTCCTTAGTTAAATCTGCACCCACAAAATTCCTCATAGATTTATTTGAAGAACTAGAATAATACTTTTCGATTGAAGAATCGCATAAATCAATTAATTTTTTTAATTTAGAACTCTGATTAGTTTTAACTCCTTTAGGCTTAATACCTTTCAGTTTTTTGAGTGCTAAATTAGTTTGGTTTGTATTTGTTTGATTTGTTTGTGTTTGTTTCATTTTAATTCTTCTAGTTTTTTTCGCTTTTTTAGTCTTACACTTAGTTCGTATGCTTCATAATTCATTAGTGCATAATTCAATTCAGTGAAAATATTTTTTATTTCATCATAAGATTTGTGTCTGAATGAATCTAAAGTTTGGTTTAAATCTAATTTATGTTGTATTCCAAAACGATTATCTGCTTTTTTAAGAATATAGTTACTAATAAAATCATAACATTCTTTTGCGTTTTGACCTTGAATTAAATCTCCTGTTTGGAAATGATTTAAGAGATCTTTTCCAGAAATGTTATGAAAAAGAGCATAGTCTAAATACGCCAAATTAAGTGATGTATCGTGCGTATCTGCAAGTTTATCTCCTTCACTATTAATAACAATCAAAGAATCAATACAACCACCATAATCACCTAAGTAAGCAGCACACCTATCTCCCTTATTATTTAAAATTCTAACTCGCTTAACTGTGCCTCCCTGCATACCAATTTGAGCACCATTCCAAGATCCTTGGGAATTTAATATATTTATTTCCTCAATTAATTTAGTTTGAGCTCCTGCAGCAATAGCACAACCACCACCAGAATGATTAATAATATTCAACGACTTTAAAATTCCACCATGCTGAGCAACTTGAGCGCCAGGACCATAACCTTCACAGTTAACAATATTAATCGCATCTGCTCGACCACCCTGCCCTCCAATTACTCCGCATAAATAGTCTCCCTTAAAATTTTCTACAGTTAACTCATGCACCAAGTTAGCTTGGAAAAAAATCTTATTATATTCTTTACCTTTACCATCAATGTAAAAATTAAACTTTTCTCTTCTTACATCTGCACGCCTGCAAAGAAGTTCTAAAAGGCAACCTGAGAAAATTCCTGAATAAAGTTCATTGTTTTCAGTCTCATTTCTAATAAATCTTGAATGAATATATTGAGTTAATTCTTTTTCTCCAAAATCCAAATCCCTCAATGATTTTTCAACAGCTACATACATGTCTGACTGAACAGATCCTAATTCAGGATTATTAGAATATTTATCAACCATTTCAGAACATAACAAAACAATCCGTTTCTGAATAGTTTTATCTGCTTGCTTTACTCCTTTAGGTTTAATACCTTGCAGTTTTTTTAGTGATAAGTTTGTTTGTGTCATTTTAATTGTTATATAACTCCTTAATTTTTTTAATTTTATTTTCAATTTCTTCAAGCGAATTATTTTTCATTGTGTTTGCAATTTGAATAATTTCATTGTATTGATTCCTTGCATCTTGGTTGTGGACAAGGTTTTTTATTTCCAAATTTTTGATTTCAACTTGAGTTTGTCTTGAACCCTTAGCATTCCCATAATGAATTACTAAATCTTTTATCTTTGGACTAATACCAACATCCATACATTTATCAAACTTAATTTTATTTTTAGGATATTTATTAAATAAGAAAATAGAATTAACTTGATAACCAACACTAAATCTATGACGCGGATTTGTAAATTTATTATTTAGAAACCAAACTCTACGCGCTGCGCTTCCAAGATCAAATTCTAAACAAGAAATTTCATTATTAACTAACCAAATCTCTTCAGCATCGGCAATATTACTAAGATCATCATAACTACCATAATGACTACGGCTATTATTAATAAGCCAAAACTCTTTAATTGTTTTTCTTGTTGGTGAACCAAGCGTAGCACCTGCACAAACATAATCCTCCATATTTTTGAAATTCATCAAAACAATTCTGTTTGCTCTACCCTGTCTTGAAGCAATTCGACGACAAATCTTTTTACCTGTAAAATTATCTAAAATGAGTTCGTCGACATTTTGAGCGTGAGTAAATAAATCATTAAACTCATTGCCTTGACCATTCAAGTAAACTCTAGTGTTTAAACCTTTTTCTTTGTTTTTTTCAGTAAGATAATCTAATAAAGAAGAGGTGAAGAAACCAAAAAGTTTAGATTCTACTTCAGGCAATTCTTTGTTGCAATTAGAATAAATAAAAGTTTCTAAATCAAATTGATTAATAATAAATTCATGATCAAATCTTTTCTTTGCATATTTATAGAAAGATCTGTAAAGTGCAGAACAAGCATCATCGCCATTATCTTTGACATGATGATGAGTTTTAAATTTATCGATCGTATGCCAAGATAAATCAATAAGGTTTTCTAGTTTGGAATTGGATTTAGTTTTGATTCCTTTTGGTTTTATGCCTTTCAGTTTTTTAAGTGATAACTCTGTTACATTATTCATTTTGTAACTTCCTCCCATATTCTCCTCTTAATGGAATTGATTTAAGATAAGCTCTTATGTTTCTTACTGTTTCTATTTTTTCTTGTTCACTATTTGACTTTTTTATTAATTTAGAATATTCTAATAATTTAGGAAAACGTTCTTCAATATCCTTATCAGAATTCCAATCACAATACTTTTTGTAAAATTTAGGGTTAATATCTACAGAAGTATTGTAAGTAATTAATCTTTTAATAAGTCCTTCATGACCTGAACTAATCCAAGTTTGCTCTGGGAGAACTTCAATAGGATTATCAATAACAACTAATTCATTAATCCCTTTTCCATGAACAGCTGCATGTTTAACAGGCATTCCTCCGTTGCAATTTATAACTAAAACCATGTCTGCAGAACCCTTTGCAATAGCAGCACAATTAGCAGCACCATAACCTTCACAATTAATAACTGCTAAAGTTCCAGCACTTGAATTTATTCCAAAACCAGAACCTAATTGCTGTCCTTTGAAATTATCAATAATTAATTCGTCAACTGAATCGACAGTGTTTAATAAGTTATTAACCTCTTGCCCCTGACCATTAATGTATAACTTAGTAGGTTTGTTTAATTTTTTATTTTGATCTACAAGACGATTAACTAATTGACCTGAGAAAATACCTAAAGCAAATTGATTTATTCCATTAATATCTAAATCTAGTGTCGAATGAACAAAAGACTCAATAAGATTATTTGTTAAAACTAAATCTTCAGGAATTAATGATTGAAAATACTCTTTATGCTCCGAATACCTATTAAAAAAATTCTCAGCTCTAATCCAAAATATTCTGATTTTAAAATCATAATCAAAAACTTTAGGAAGAAGTGAAACTAAGTATTCGAGTTTAGAATCTTTTTTTATTTTGATTCCTTTGGGTTTAATACCCTTCAGTTTTTTAAGTGCTAAATTAGTTTGTTGCGTCATTTTTTAGTTTTTACTATTTTTGTAATATGAATAAACATCAACATAATCAACATTTGATCTACTTATGGATTTTAAAAAAGTTAAAACCTGAGTTTCATACTCTCCAGGCTTAACAACTGCCTTTGAAAAAAGAGGTTGCGTTCCTACTTTTCTACTGCAAAAGTTATGCATGAAAGCATGAGTATTATCATCACCTATAAAATTAATATTCTCTAAACCAGACCTATTTTCAACAACTAAAACATCAACATCTGTTGCGTAATGAAACGGGAATTTGAAATCTTTACCTTGCGAATTAAAATAAACAAAAGTTCTCTTGTTATAACAGTAAGTATTAACTCTTGTTAAACTACTAAGTAAACAACCAGTAAATAAACCCTGGACAAAACTCTGAGCATAATTTAATTCTTCATCAATAACTGAATGCATAAACTCCTCCAAATGGTTAAGAGAATACTCTATACCTGAATAATACGACGGTGCTTTTTGTTGAAGACAAGATATGTAATATTTTTTTTGAAAGGGATCATTAAAAAACAATCCACCTTTAAAGCAATAATCATCCATTGCTCGATTTCTTGCCTCAATTAGCTTTTCAAGTTTAGAGCTAGGTCTAGGTTTAACTCCTTTGGGTTTTATGCCTTTCAGTTTTTTTAATGCTAGGTTTTGTTGTTTCATTCTGTTAAAACACCCTCTAAAGATTTGTAAATATTATTGATTTGCTCTGCTTTAACTAGAAGATCTGGTATGTCTTTGTAACTCATTTGATTTACTATGTTTCTGATTTTATGAATACTGTATTTGTTAATTAATTCTTGATATTGTTCTGGAGATTTTTCTTTTTTACAACGAATTTTTTCTGAATCTTTAAAGTCAGGATATCCATCTCCTAAAAAACCACCTTTGAGAATTTGAGAAATATCCTCATCCCACTTATTAATTGCATCCTCTAAAACCATCAAACTGACATGAGTAGTGTAGTCATCAAATTTCGGTCCATGAAAATAACCGTTTTTAAAATTTTGAATGTATGCAAAACCAATTTTACCACTGTTTTCAGCAGATGCATTAAGCATATTACCTCTTTCAATATTTTTACCAATTAAGGTTTTAACTCTTCCAGCCATACTCGCAGAATTCCAAAATGCAGATTCTCCAACTAAGTTTTCACCATATGCAAAATTACATCTACCATTTTGAAAAGCAAGCCACTCCATAGGACTTTTTCCTTCAATATTAGCACCAATACAAGAACCTATTTTTCCAGTGCTTTGACCAACTTGACTGAGAGCATCATCACCTTTAATGTTATTTGCAAAAACAAGATTTATTGTTCCTTTAACTAAACCAACCATATGAAATAAGTTATTACCTTCAATATTTTCTGCAATTAAATTATTAGCATCACCTTCATAAGAACCAATTTTGCAACCAATAAAATTCCCTTTAAGATTTTTTAAAGTTAAGTTGTCTGCGTGTTTTGCAAATGCGAATAGAAAGTCAAATGTTTGATTATCCCCCTCGATAGTTAGATTTGTTTCTATTTTAGATTCTCTGTTTCTTGTTGTTAAAAGATCCAGCAAAGCGCCAGAATAAAGACCGGTGAGTAAAGGATCTTGATCATGATTCAATCTTGAAGTTATAAAAAGTTTGAGATCTTCTTCATCAAAAACAAAATTACTTAATTTTTCTTTTGTATGATCAAATATTGGAAGATAACCATTTGTATGTGTGTATCCAGGATTTCCTGTTCCAGGATTTGAAAAACTGTTGTTTACTTCATCACAAAGAGAAGATAATCTACCAAGTTTAGATTCAGTTTTAGTTTTAACTCCTTTAGGTTTAATACCCTTCAGTTTTTTAAGTGCTAGATCTTGTTTCATTTTGTTTATTTATTTTAATTATGTTTTTTATTTTCTCTTATGTGCCCCTGGAGGTAATGAACGATCTCGTTTATCTTGTAATTTATCTAATTCAGGTTTTATTTGATTGTAGATGGATCTTATTTTTCTTGCATCTTTCATTAACTGGTCTGCAGGTTTTGTTTTTGCTTTGTCTGATGTAAAATTTAAAATCTCATTTAATTTGTATTGTGCTGTTAAGCTATTGAATCTATTTTGATCTTCTGCTCGACAAACAAGTTCTTCATGACTAAGATGACCTGAATGAATTGTGTTTGCATACTTTTTTTCTTCTAATGTACTGCATAAAACAGTATGAATAAAATAATAATCAATATGCGCAGTAGACATGAATGGTTGAGTATCTTTTAAATCATCTAAATACATTAAACCAACAGAACCATTAGCGCCAGATAATCCAAATGGAGCAAAACCATCCATATTTTTTCCAATTACTAAATCTGCTCTGCCATTTCCTCCAACATTAGTTATACACATACCCCAATTAGCAGGATTATTAAAAATATGATTAGCAATTACAACTCCTGCATGTCCTTGTCCTGAAGCAATTCCGCCCATGCCACTACCACTCACATCAATTGCCCAAATCAAATCAATATTCCCCTTTGAACCTGCAAGAGCTAAATTAGAAGGATCTTTTAAAGATCTATTAATCAGAATATTTGCGTTATCAATGTGAGAACAAATATGATCTCCCTTAAAGTTTTCAACTAATAACTCGTCGATAAGTTTACATCTCCAAAATAAATATTTGAATTCATTATTTGTTCCATCAAAACAAAAAGACGCTTTTTGATTTTCTTTTTGATACCGCTCTGTTAAAACATGAAGTAGACAACTTGAAAACGTACCAAGCAATTGACTTTGTATCATATTTAAATCTTGATTTGCAGCCGCATAAATAAATTCATCAACATGTCTTTTATCGAACTTAGGAAATTTTATTAAATCAGATCTAAGATAATTAAGACATTCATAATAAACTTCGTCTCTTGTTTGCTCAGAATTTTCTCCTCTGAAAGTTTCATCTTTGAATTGTTCTACAAATTGTTCGCTTGCCTGAATAATCTTTTCAGTAAGTGAAACAGTTTTTGTTTTAATTCCTTTGGGCTTGATGCCTTTCAGTTTTTTTAGTGATAGGTTTGTTTGTGTCATTTTATTTTTTTATTTTGTTTTTTAATTTGGAAATAGTTGGTCATGTTCTTGTCTTATTTTTTTTGCAGTTTCTAAAACAGTGTTGTAATTAATTTTATTATTAGGTGAAAGAGTTCTGATCTGATTCATTAAAGGATTGTATACTTTATTTTCATCAGCATTGATAATTTCTTCAAAATACTCTGGCATCGACGATTTATTTACATTTGAATGAATTATTCTTCCTAAAGAATATGAATCATAATCCCACGTATTTTTGTCCAGGTTGATAATTCTTGCACCACCAAAACCAAAATCTCCTTTAAGAAAGTCTAATAGAATGGTTGAATTGATATCTCCCTTATTTTGTGCAAGACCTAATACTGCATTCTCAGATCTTGTGTCTTTATCGAAATTAGGATGATGTCCATATAAGTCTCCCATGAAAACTGCCAAGTCAAGTTTTCCACTGCTTAAAATTTCTTGAAACGATACACTACAAAGATTAACATTAGCTATTAATGTATTAATTTCGCTCAAAGCACCAAAACAATAGCCTTGACCATAACCATTATTATTTAAAAAAATACCAATATCTAATTCTCCATTATTACAGCCTGCTTGTGCAATAAAATCTCCTTTAATATTTTTCAAAAAAAGAGTATTAGCTTTGCCTCTCGAGAGAACGTTATCACAGATACCATTACCACAAAAGTTTTCAATAATTAATTCATCAAAGTTTTTAACGAAGTTGAATAAGAAATCAAACTTATTTCCCCCTCCATTAATGTAGAATCTAGTTCTTTTACCTTCTTTTTTGTTTTGGTTAGTTAAATGAGTAAGTAAAAGACCTGCATAAAAACCATTAAACTTTGAATTAAATTCATCAGTTTCGTTAACTGATTCTGAAAGAATGAATGATTCTAAATCCAATTTAGATAACGGGATGTTGTTAAAATAATTTTTTTCTAAAGAATGTAATGTCTCGTTAATTAATTCAGACATATCATCCAAATGAAAATACTTTTCAGAATATTCAACACCAATACACGACTTAAGAACATCTTTAACTTCAATTAATTTACTAAGATTAGTTTCGGATTTAGTTTTGACTCCTTTAGGCTTTATGCCTTGCAGTTTTTTTATTGATAGATTTGTTTGGTTCATTTTATATTTTATTATTTTTTATTGCCATATAATTCTTTTATTTGATCTATTTTTGAATATAATAATTTTGGATTCTTAGCATCCAGTGTTTTAGCTAGTTCAATTACCAAGCCATATTTATCTAATGCAGACTCATTCCACAAAATATTTTTGGCTTTTAATGGATTAATCGTTATTGGTCTCTTTAGCTCGTCATAAATTACAACTTCATCTATCTGAGGTAAACCCACTAAACTAGTAGTTCCATAATTAAACCCATTATTAACTAAAAATAAATTATCTATCTGTTTGTTAAAACACCTAAAACCCAAACAATGAAGTGTACTATTTAAAATCCAAATTGAATGTACATCAAGTTTTATAAAGTCAGTATCATGTCTAATATCTCTTTTTGATTGCAACCACTCTTGAACTTTTGTAGGATAACTATCAACAACCCACAATTCGTTAAAAAAACAAGATTTGTAAGTTAAATAATGAAAACTATTATTATGCTTAGAGGAAATTATACATCTATCAATAGGACTGGATTTATTACCTGCAAAAGAAAGCCAAATATCAGTATTAAATAGACCTAATGAATTAATCTTACCATCTAAAGAACCAATCCCCTGACAAATCGCATGACCATTAGCATTTCTTATTGTTAACTCATCTACAAAACGAGCATAACAAAATAAAAAAGGAAATGAATATCCCTCAAAATCAATACTAACTTTTGTTTGTTTCCCTTTCGAGTTATTTCTAGTTGTTAAAAGATCTAATAACGTGCCTGAAAAAAGACCTCTTAAAGCAAATCTTGTTTTTTGATCTTCAAATCCAGGAGTTCCAAAACCCAACTCTTCAATATTAACATCAGAAACTGAACGAACAAACAAAGACAAATCTTTTTCATCAAATTCAAAATTGTTCAGCTTTGATTCGACTTTGGATACAACTCTAAATAGTTTTTAATCAAAGTTTTCTCACTAAACCATTCGATTGGTTTAATCAACTCAGAATCATCTAAAAAAGACTCGAGCAAATTAATTAAATAACCTACTTTAAGACTCCTCTCTTGAGATCTACTTCCATGAGGTTTAATGCCTTGCAGTTTTTTTAATGCTAAATTAGTTTGTTGCGTCATTTTATTCCACCACGTCCGGAACCATTCTCAAATAATATTCTTTGTAATCTGATTCAATCGCATTAAAATAATCTAAAATTGATTTGTGTTCTTTTTTATTTGAATTAAATGACATGTTACTCTTCCCAGAATCACCAACTACCAAACACATCATGTACCAATCTTTCCTAAGTTGCGCATCAGGCATGGCAGGATTACACACATAATATCCAATAACATCCTCGACAACAAGAACATCTAATTTTGATAAATTATTAAATAAATAATTAAATGTTTGATTGCCTCCATTGAAATGAAAAAAACTCTTTTCTCCTTTAGCTCTAGTTCTTTCTGTTAACAAATCCAATAAACAACTTGTAAAATTACCCAACAATATTTCTTGATTACCTTTGTAGTCATTGTTTAAATTATTATTAAGGAAAATAGTGAGATCATTTGCGTCATACTCAAAATCCGCTAAACGACATTTGGCTCGCCAATACATTTCATTATAAGCACCAATAGACCTAGGCCATTTACTGCCATAAAGTTCTTCGAGGAGAAATTCATCTCTAAATTTAGTAAGACTATTATCTACCTGGTTATGTTTAACTCCTTTGGGTTTAATGCCTTTTAGTTTCTTTAATGCTAAGTTTGTTTGTGTCATTTTATTTATTTTGATTAATTGGTTTATTATTCCTCCTGTTCTTTGACCATTTCGCCTAAATTATTATGAACTTCTGTGTTTAAATCTCTAATTTTGTAGAGTATTGAAATTACTTCTTCGTAAGACTTGTTTTTAGTTTGTTCGACGAGATTAATTGTTTCATAGAACTTAAGCAGGGTTGTAATATTTTTGTATTGTTGTTCTTGCTTAGTATCATAACCATCAATACGACCTAACTCATCTGCAGTTTTGTCTTTTTGGAATACTTTTTTTCTACAAATAACAACTTCTTTTTTCTTAGGGACAAAAACTTCTTGTTTTCTATCTAATTCAAAAACATATCTTTTACCTTCTTCATTGTCAATGCAAGAAAAACCAATACCTCCACCATACTCGTCAATAAGATCATTAATTTTTTCAGATAAGCAATCCTTAATAAATACATGATCAGCAACACCATTAAGCATTAAAAAAGAACTAAATGCATTCAGGTCAAAAACATTATTTGCTACAACTAATTTTACATGACCCCCCATCATGCCAACTGCTTCAAAAGACCCAAAACTAGAATGCTCTGATCCAATCAAAGCATCAACTTCGCCATTTTTGGAACCACAACCAATTAACAAAGCAGTACCTGAAAGATTTTGACCGAAAACAATTCCTGCTTTTCCTTTTTCTGCACCTGCATAAGATAAAGTAGATGTGCCTTTAATATTTCTAGCTATAACTAACTTAGCATTTCCGCTATGAGCACCAATGTGTGAACAAATACAATCTCCATTAATATTTTCAACAATTAACTCGTCGACATTGATTGCCTGGTAAAATAGATAAGGGAAAAACTTTTTTTCTCCAGTTTTATTTAATCCGTTTATGTACACTCTGCAAGGTTCATTTTTTTCTCTATATTTTTTTGTTAAAATATCGAGAATGCAACCTGTATAAAGTCCCCTTAGTTTAAGATTTTCCGGAGGCTCTTCATGTTCTAAAGCATCAATGAAACTACATAAATCATTAATTTTTAAATTGGATTTTATTAAACCAGGTTCGATAATATTTTGAATCGTTTTGTATAAATTATTCCAATGACCTGTATGATATTCTGGATTAAGATCATAATTGGACATAACATAATTATACATGTTGAACATAATTTCTAGTCCTGAACCTGGCTTGATCTTGACACCTTTAGGTTTAATGCCCTTCAGTTTTTTGATTGATAGATTATTTTTCATTGTCTTATTTTTTCTATTTCCGATTTTATTGAATTATAAACTTTGTAAATTTCTTTTAAATTATTGAATGTTGACTCGTTAACAGTTTCTATTTTGTCAACTAACTGATTTAGTTTATCCAATTTGTATTTTTTATAATTTTGATTAAATATGTTAGGTTCTAATTTACCTCTAACAACAGTTCGCTCATTAGTACTGTGCATATTGATTCTTCCAACAATATCATTACAAAGAACTAATCCTATTTTTCCGACAGCTCCGTCTAAAATTTCAGCATTTTCAGATCTTCCCAGGGAACAATCTCCTTGAATATTTTCTGCCAAAATAAGATTTATTTTACCATTTGTAAACGCTTGACAACGAAGAGCATTATACCCCTCGATATTCCTAGCAATAACTAATTTAAGATTTGTTTCATCTGAAATATTTTCTAAAAGATTATCACCAAAAATATTATCTGCAATCATTAAATCAAGATCCTTAGAAACATTAGCTGCATGATGAAAAATAAAATTACCTTCGCAATTCTTAACCAAATACATTTTTGATTTTGAAAAGTGAAATAATCTATCGCCAAATATATTAAACCCTGCTAAAAATGTAGAATCTGCTCCATGTCCAACATTATCACAAATACAATCTCCTTGAAAGTTATTAATTATTAAACCATTATAACCATAAGAACCTGCAAATAAATGATCAAAAGTTATTTCATCCCCCTCAAAATAAAAATTAGTCGACTTGTTATTTGCTTTGTTATACTGACTGAGATAAGTCAATAATAAACCAGAATAAACACCTACAAGACGTTTAGAACTTTTATCACCATCAAAATCAGATTTTGCAACAATAAAAAGTTCTAAAAGCTTTTTATCTAATCCTACCTCTTCTAAAAAGAGTTTTCTTTCTAAAGATAGCTTATTACACTCACACTCAGGATTAGATTCATAAATAACCGCTCCATGATTTTCTTTAATATAATTATCGCAATCATCAAAGATTCTCTGAATAGGTTCCTCGAGTTTATGTTTAACTCCGTTGGGCTTTATTCCCTTCAGTTTTTTAAGTGATAGATTATTTTGTTGTGTCATTTTGTTAGCATATTTTTTTTCCAGTTGTTGAATCATAAACATCTAAAATAGTTTTTACTTTATCTTTATCATACTCTTCTTTTATTTGTTTAGTAAGCATTAAAATTCTACTAAATTGATAAAATGCATTAAATCTTCTAAACATATCCTGCTGTTCGTTTTCAAAATAAGTAGTTTGATTTTTTCCATTATTAGTTTGAATAACTCCGTCTTTTTTAGTAATATTAACATAGTTAACTTTGTAATTTTCAATATCTTTTAAATACACAAAACCCGGATCTGATTTTTTCGAAAAAAAATAAGTTGGAAGAAATGCATCCTCTCCTTTTAACCTAACTAATTTCTCTCCAATAATCCAAGAATCAGACGACGGATTAACTCCAAATTTAAAAATATTTTGACCTAACATATCATATCCCACAACAAGATTAATTTTTCCAAGTTCAGATAACGCGAAATCTCCAGTAGTACCTGCACAGATTAAAAGATTACCTGCACTAGAATTTTCTGGTTTGACAGTCTTAGCAGAAGGTAAATTACGACGTTTTGGTAAAATTTGTTTTGAAGCAATACCTCGACAAAGACAATGTCCTGAAAGATTAGTAAGTACTAATGTATCAAATGATTTTGCTTGATAAAATAAATAATCAAAAACCTGATTTTTTCCGTCAATATGCATAAATGTTCTTTTATTTTGTTTTTTATTCCTCTTGGTTAAAATATGCAGTAGTGCTCCTGTGTAAATACCTACAAGAGTTTTTTCTTCTTGCATTCTGCTTTCTATCATCACTGCAGGAATATGCTTTTTTAAATCAGATTCATTAAAATCAATATCTTTAATTTTTTCTTCAATAGACTTGTAAATTGACTCGGCGTGAGGATCACGAATCTGAAATCCACGCACAGCATTAGATCTACAAATTTGTAGTAAGTTAGGATCTCCTGAAATCTTAAAAGATAACTCTAATAACTCCTGTGCAGTTGATTTAATTGCAGTTTTAACTCCTTTAGGTTTAATACCTTTGAGTTTTTTGAGTGATAGGTCTTGTTTCATTTTATTTTTTAATTATGTATTTTTCATTCCAAGCAATTTTTGCTTCTAGTTCTTTATCAGATAATAAAGGAAATGCAAATCTCATTTTATTTTTGTTTAATAGCTTGTTAATCTTGTAAATATCTTTAATAATGTGCGGATAAGACTGATTCTGTAATGTTTTTGATAACTCAATTATTTTAAGAACATCTTTATTTATGTCTTTAATTCTCACTCTTGACTTATTTTTTATTTTTCCAGCAAGGTTGGGAGTTTTAGAATAACATAAATCAAATTTATCAAAAAAAGCTTTATTATCGGGGTGAGTAAGCAGAATTCTTCCCATTTCATTTATTCGGGACTTATACAATAAACAATATTTAACTTTATTATTTACAAAGGCAGACTCTGCAGTGATGTTAGATAAATAAATAGATTTAAGTTTTGTAAGATCAGAACCACTCAATATAAATTCACCAATACAATCAACTAAAAATGTTGCAATATTATTTCCATTGTGTGCATGATGATTAAATTGACTTCCGTTATTGTTTACTCCAATAGTAAAATTAACACTGCCACAATCACCAATACTAGAACCCATAGAATTATAATCATTATTAATATAAAAAACAGAATTAACATGACCTCCATAACTACCTGGCTCTGAACCAAGACTAGCATGTTTTGTTTTTGTATCTGAATTATTTAAGAAAACTAACAAATTTCCTTTTCCACCATGAATTGCTGCACGAGAACAAACTCTTGTTCCTTTGAAATTCTCAATTATTAACTCATCAAAATTTCTGACATGTCTAAATAAATAATCAAACTGAGTTCCCTGTCCATTAAAATGAAATCTAGTTGGTTTGTTTTCTTGTTTATTTCGTTCGAATAAAATTTCCAGTAAAACTCCCGAATATAATCCAGTTAAAATTTGTTGACCAGGCGTAATTGGTCTATGAGGTAGAGCAACAATGGCTTTATCTAAATGATCTTTAGTAAATTCAAAATTTGTTAAGTAATCATTTTTTAAATCATTATAAATTTGAGTATAAACATCTCCAGGATCTTGGTAAAAACCAAGGTCTCTTTCTAAATACTCACTACCCATAAGCATAGAATTGTAATCTAGCAAATACTCTAAAGGACTATCTGCTTTGGACTTGATTCCTTTGGGCTTTATGCCATTCAGTTTTTTGAGTGCTAAATTATTTTTCATTTTTTATATAATTCTCCATGACTTCTGTTTTGATTTCATTAATTTTCTTTGAATAATACTCAATTTCTTTTGCAGACTTTCCGTTCATCTTTAAAGTTAAGTTAATGATTTCATCAAAACGAAATTCTTTGAGTAAGTTATTATAAAGTTTTAATGCTTTTTTATCGTCGGCAAAATATTTTGTCCAAGCATCAAAATTATCTGGACACCAAACATTATTTTCCAAAGTAATTTTACGTTTGTTGAAAAAACCATTCGATGTTCCAGAACCTTCAGAAATCTCTTTGTAAAATATATCCTGCAAAGTTGGTTCAGGCACATTATTATATTTCCATTTCCCATTAACACGATTGTATTTCATAGGATATCTTACTTCAAGTCGGGATATTTCATAATTAATAGAATCATCATTTTCAGATTTTTCAACTAGAGGAAATTGTAAAATACAAAACGTATTATGAGTTCCTCTAAACCGCGTAGCAGATAAAGAATCTGTAGTTTGATTTTCAAAACCTAAATAAATAACAGAACATAAGTTACTAGTACCTCCATCAATAACCCTGTGAGCCTCTTTGAAACAATTATTTGCCAAAACTATTAATGAAATTGGCGCATTCCAAGCTAAACTTGCTCCAAAAACATCCCCCCTACAATCTTTGACTAGCAAAAAATCACTTTCAGATTTTGAATGTCCAAAATGATTACAAATATAGTTACTCTTAATATTTTCAATAATTAGAGTATGAGCAGACCTTACATAATTAAACAAATAATCAAACTGATTTTTTCCGCCATTGATTTCTACCCTTAAATTTTTTCCTAATTCTTTTGATCTTTTATCGAGCAATGAAAGTAAAGCTGCAGAAAACAAACCAATAGTCTTTGCATCGGCAATGCTTTTGATAGTAGTTTCAGCAATATTTTGTCTGCCGCAAACATACTCTTCAAGATGTCTTGGTTCAAACTCAAAATTGCTTGCATGATTTTTTTCAAATGCATCAAAAACATCAGGAACTAAGATCATATCCGCAAGAGTATGATTGTCCCCTGCAGAGTCATACTCTGGACGAACATCATCAAAGAACTTTTTCTCAAGTTCAAATATTCTTTCTAAAGTAGAGTTAGGTTTAGGTTTAACACCTTTTGGACGAATTCCATTCAGTTTTTTGAGTGATAGGTCTTGTTTCATTTTTTTAATTTTCTCCTAACATGATTGTAAAGTGGTTGTGTTAATTCTAATACTTGATCTCGATCATTCAAATCAAAACCGAGACTCAATAAGGTATTAAGTAAATATTTATCAGCATAATACTCAAACATAGGTTCAGCACGCTTAAGATTAATGTGTTTATTGTGTTTACGATTAGTTCTTCTCAACCGACCATCTGACTTACCAAATTTTCCTCTACCTTCAATATCGACGCCAATAATTTTTTTAACATTGCACAAATTATCAAAACAACGATAAGAATCAACAGTCCTAGCAGCCAAAACCCCTAAGTAGCCTCCTGCCCAAGCAAAATGATTTCCGACATGAGAACCATAAATATCATCAAGAACAACTGCAGTACCCAAACCTCCTCTAGTAAAATTCGAATTTAATAAATTTGTGCCATAAATTACTTTACCAATAACTGCACCAACAACAGAATCACAATTACCAACACAATGAAATATCGAATTTCCAGAAAGATACATCCCTCCAAGAAGAGTTGCACTACCACCTAATGCAAACTGACTACAAATATCATTACCTGAAAGATCATTAACAATAACAACATCAGCATGTTTTGTTTCAAGAAACAAATTATCAAATTTAATATTAGTTCCATCAATATATATAAAATTTCTTTTATTTTGTTCTTTATTTCTTTCAGTTAAAATACTTAATAATGCGCCTGAATAAGCACCATTAAATCTAGATTGAAGATCTGAGTTAGGAATATAACTCGATCCAATAACTTGAATAAATGATTCTAAATCAAATTCCGAAAATTCACAATCTCTTAACTGATAATTTGCAAACCCTATTGTGTTAAAGTACGTTCTCAATGCTCCAATACTCGAAATCCAAGCAGCAGTTTTGAACTCATCCATAAAAGTTTTATGAACCTCTAAAAGCTTTTCCAAACTAGACTTGGATTTAACTTTAACTCCTTTGGACTTTATGCCTTTGAGTTTCTTTAATGCTAAGTTTGTATTTGTTTGGGTTTGTGTCATTTTATTTGCAATTCATTTTGAGTTTATTTCATCGTAAAGTTGCTCTATTTTTACTATAGTTGATTTAATTTCTTCAAAGGTTTTTCCCTCTAGAGAATATGATAAATCAATAATTGGTTTGAATTGAGTGGTTGCTAAATTACCTACCTGAATAGTTTTTACAGATAGTTTATCTAACTCAACATAATTTGATTCTTTTGAATGGATTACTACATTTTCAAATTTAATAGGCAAAGTAGACAGTGAAGCTGATCTCACTTTTTTAATAACTGATGAATCAGAAAGTGTCGCGAATAATAATTCAGCATCCATCCTCTGAAATTGTAAATCAAATGAACTCGCATAGTTATTAAGCAACCAAATTCGTTCTACCTGACCCCCAATTAAAAGACCCTCTGAAGAAGAAAAATCATTATTTATTAACCACATATTTTTTACATGATGATTTGAAATGACTTGCCCTCCATGAGAATTAATTAAATATACTGAATCTAACTTACCATTCTCGCCACAACTGCTTGCAGAACTTGATTTTCCAACATTATACAAATAAAGTTTATCTCCTTCCCCTTTGCTATGAATAAAATTCTTGCAAATTGCATTTCCTTTAAAATTTCTAAGAGTTACTTCATCAGCATATTTTGTAAAACAGAATAAACCATCAAACTGAGAATTTGATCCGTCAATATCGATAATTGTTTTTTTATTTTTTTGTTTATTTCGCTCAGTCAGTATTGTTAAGAGAGCTCCAGAACAAACACCTAACCCTTGTCTATACATTAAGTTTTCGGGAGAATCTACATTAACCAAAACCCAATTTTCAAGATCTGTTTTAGAAAAATCAACCTCTTTTAATGATTCTTTTAGATCATTATAAATTTTATTAGCAAACTTTAAGTTAGCATAACCTATTATGTCGAGATAAATTCCTTCTGGTTTTTTTACAAGTAATTGCTCTGTAACAGAAAGCATTTTTTCTAAACTAGAATCTAATTTAACTTTAACTCCTTTAGGCTTGATGCCCTTCAGTTTTTTTAATGCCAATTTAGTTTGTATGTTAGTTTGATTCATTTTTTATTTACCAAAATTAAGTTTGTTAAATTCTTCATTTAACTTTTTGATTAACTTTTTTGTTTGTGTTGGTTTTGTATAATCAATTTTTGAAATTAAATCTTTAAAAATATCTACTTTGAATTTTTCCTTAAGTTCAGCTTGTTTTTTTATACCCTCTTCCTGCTCGTAAATATTAAAAAATACAGGATCATTTTCTTGAGTATAATCATTAGGCAGCGAATGATTAGGCAGTACAATATGATTAATTTTTGTTTTTTGAAGAAGATGATCAATCTCGCAATCATCAACCACCACAGTATCAAATCTTGACTCTGTAAGTAAAAAATCAGATTTTATATTTTCTAAATATGCAAACTTAGAAGCGCCAGGACATCTAACAAATTCAGAAGTTCCATAAAACAATGATCCAAAAGAACCTCCGCCAACATATAAGTAATTCAAAGCACCAACATCTTCCATAATACCCTGACCAAACATATCTGCATTACAATTCTCAACCCAAATTAAATCAATAGACTTGGTCGAAGATAAATCTAATAAACCAGAACTACAATTAGCATTACGAAAAATTAAATTTTTAATCACTCCCTCAACACCTGCATAACTTAGCAAAAATCGTTCATTATGATTATCCACAACTAAAGTATCAATATTATTACAACCATAAAACAAAATAGGAACATCAACATCAGAAACATGCATAACACAATGCTCATTATTACGCCTCATCTTTTGAGTTAAAAAATCAAGCAAACAACCAGATACAACACCAAATAATTCATTTTCTCCAGGAACTGGATCTATACAAGTAAAATAATTCAAAAAATTATGAATATGACTTTGAGAATATTCAATATTCTTTGCTCTTAATTGCATATAAATATCATCATACCCTGGACGAGGATCTTGAGGTGATTGTAATGGATTAATGACTCTTCTAACAGCCCCTGCCCAACCACTCGCAGCATTAGGAGCAAAATAATTAAGATGAGTATCCTTTAGTTCATTGTAAAATGCAACAATTTCTTTAAAAGATGAATCTAAGTTAACCTTTTTTCCTTTAGGTTTAATTCCTTTTAATTTTTTGAGTGATAAATCGGTTTTCATTTTTTGCACTTATTTAATTTAGGTCTTGTTATTGAATTATATGTTTCAAATATTTTATCTGCTAATTGTAACTTTGTTTCATCGTTAGCAGAATTTAACTTGTTTAAATTGTTTAAAATAGATGTTATCCCATATCTTTGTGAAATATTTTTGTAAAACTTTTTAGTATCATCTTGACTAATAACTCTACCTAACTTTTTAGCCACGAGGGCTTGTTTACTAAAATGATCTTTGGATTCTAAATTTATTTTAATGCCATAAGAATTATTTCCATTTAATAAATACAAAGCAGTAGAATGACCGCTCTGAATACTAAATGAATTAAAACTATTGTTTAAATAACTCTCAGGAGTTTCTAATGACTGCCCATTATTTAATTTAATCATGCAATTAGTTAGTGCGCCATCTCCTAAGTAATTTCCATCACAATTAACAATTGAAATTAAACAATTATTTTCTTTATCGTGTTTTGCATGAGAGCAAATTTCATTTCCTTGAACACTATCAATAATCAATGCATCAAAATTTGTTGCAAAGAAAAACAAATGATGAAAATTAATATTTTGACCATTTAAATAAAACTGCTTAGGCTTATTATTTTGTTCATAAAGATTCATTAATTCATCTAACAGAACTCCTGAAAATAAACCAACAAGCTTAGCTTCTTTAGAACCATAATCTTGCTGACTTCTAGAACCTACAAATAAATTAAGATCGTCCTGAGAAAAAGTATCCATTAAAGGTTTAACTAATTCATGACATTCTTCTTTTACTTTATTTAAAGAACTGTTTGGATCCATAGCATTAAAATATAATTCTTTGCGTTTGTGTTCATTAACAAAATTATCACATACAATGACTAAATCTTCTACTGAAGTTTTAATTCTAGATTTAACTCCTTTGGATTTTATTCCTTTTAATTTTTTTAGTGATAAGCCAGTTGCTGTTGATTGTGTTTGCATTTTAAAATCCTCCAAAATCTAATGTTTTGTATTCTCGTCTTAATTTTTTAATTAATTCTTCTGTTTGAGTTGGTTTTTTGTAATCAATTTTTGAAATTAAATCTTTGAAAGTTTCTACTTTGAATTGTTCTCGCAGTTTATCTTTCATTATCACTCCTTGATCTTGTTCATGTATATTAAAACAAATTATGTGATCTTCAGGAGTGTAATTGTCAGGTGCAAATTTATTTGGAAGAATCAAATTCTTAATTCTAGAAGTTCTAAGTAGATAATAAGTATTGCAATTATCTACAACAACAGTATTAAATCTTGAACACTCACCTAAAAATTCTCCTTGAAGATTTTCAAAATAAGCAAATCTAGAAATGTCTTTGCATCCAACATATTCAGAGGTCCCATAAAACGCTGATGCCATAGAACTATCTCCTGCATACAAATAATTTACAGCACCTTCACAGTCCATAATACTCAGTCCAAAAATATCTCCGCTACAATTCTGCACCCATATTAAATCAATATCTTCTTTTGAACCAATATCAGATAAACAATGATTACCCTCAACATTACGTAAAATAAGATTTTTAATTATTCCTTCTTTACCTGCGTAATACAAAAGATAATCTACATCATGATTATCAACAATTAAAGTATCAATATTATTACAACCATAAAACAAAAAAGGAATTGGCCAGTTATCAACGTGCATAATGCAATGTTTATTATTAGATCTTGACTTTTGAGTGAATGAATCTAGTAAACAACCAGATATTGTTGCTAAAATTTGAATTTCTCCTTGTTTTGTCTTTTCAAAAAATGAATAATTTGCAAGCGTAATAACATTATCAACAATAAATTTTTGAGATAAATCAAAATCTTCTTTGTGTATTTTTTCAAATATTTTATCATAAATAGGCCGAGGATCGCCAGGTAATGATCTAAGTTCTCCTGTGTGAAATGACTCAGTAAAAAAAGAAATAGCTTCAGGTTTAATAGAATTATAAATATTAATTAATACTTCCAAAGGACTATCTTTTTTAGGTTTGACTCCTTTAGGTTTTAATCCTTTCAGTTTTTTAAGTGATAGATTAATTTTGTTAGTCATTTTTTTTCCTCGCATAATATGTTTTGAAAATATCAACTAGATCTTTCATTTTTTCATCTTCTGAATCATACTTATTATCAAAATTTCTTAAAATATCAAAAACCTTGCCTGCTTTCATCAAATACCAACTTCTTCTTTGAAGTTGAGACGGATTAAATTTAACAAATAAATCATTAGAATTAATTCGTTTTAATTCTTGATCAGATAATTCTAACTTATCTAAATCTTCATAAACTAGTTTTGAATTGGCCTTGTTTTGTCCGGGAATAAAAACTAAAGCTTTGTTTGAGGTATAACCAAATAACCAGCTATGATCTACTTCGAAAGAATCAGAATCAAATCCCCCTATGTTATAAACAAAAAGTGCTTTGCATTTTGTTTTAGAAAAATTTAATGCGCTAAAAAGATTTGTTCCCTGAATATTAATTCCTGCAACAACGCCAATTCTACCTTCATAACCTAAATGAGTGCAAACTTGTGTCCCTTTAATATTTTCAACAACTAAAAAATCGATGTTTTTGGTTTGACGAAACAAATTATTAAATTCTAGTCCTTGTCCATCAAAGTAAAATGAAGATATTTTCTTCTCTGCATGTTTTCTTTTTGTTAATTCAGTTAATAACATGCCTGAATAAATTCCAAATGCCACAGATTCTTCATAAGAAAACTCCCCATATGATGAAAAAATAGCTTGAGTAATCAAATCTTGATTTAGTTTACAATCTTTTACTTTTTCTTTGAATTCTTCTCTAAACTTATTTAAATATTTTAAACCAAGACGATCTCTAAAAACCGAATCTTTTTTGGAGTCTATAAAGTATTTGCCAATATCAATTAACTTTTCTAGATCAGTATTCTCAAGTCTAGGTTTGACTCCCTTAGGTTTTAATCCTTTCAGTTTTTTGAGCGACAGTTCTTGTTTCATTTTCGAGGTTTTAATAAATCTACTAATTGATTAAACATTGATTTTATTTTATCATAATCTCTTTTTTTTGTTTTGATAGTTTCATAAACTCTTCTACTACTTGGTTTTTTCATTTCAATTTTTGTTTGTTCATAGATTTTTTTGATTAGATTTGCTCCTTTGATTAATTCATCAGGAGATTTTCCATACATTAATTCTGCAATTTCAGCGATTTTATCTAAAGAATATTTTTTAACAAAATGCTCATGATTTCTTGAAGAATCTTGAATTAAAGTTGAAACATTCATACTCTCCAAATTAGTAATTCTTTCTTTAACAGGATCTTCGACAATGTTTGAAACCAATAGTTCTTTAACATTACCTGTATAACCACATTTTTGTAAGATTTGATTACCCGCAATATTATCAGCATAAATTAAATCAATTGATCCTCCTGAATACCCTGAACTTTCAAGAACAAACTCTCCGTCGATATTTTTTGCTAAAACCAAACCTGCAGAACCTTTATAAGATGCTACGCTAGACAAAGCACTGCTACCCGAAATATTCACTCCAATAATAATTTCTACATGCGAATCGGGTTTTTGAGATATCTTATCCAATGCATTCCCTCCTTCAATATTTGTTCCTAAAATTAGATTGATATGACCCTCCCCTGCAGAGTTTTGACAACAATTACTACCTTCAATGTTTTCTACATAAATAAAATTTGCAAATCCCTTTTTAGCAGCTTGTAAACAAGTACAGTTCCCTTTAATATTTCTTACAATTAAAGAATTAATTGTCCCCTTTGAACCAATTTCCCTACAAATATTCCCTCCTTCAAAGTTTTCCACAACTAATTCATCAACATGTTTTGCATACATAAATAAATTATCAAACTTTTGATTATTTCCGTCTATATGGATTTTTGTAGGCAATCCTTTTTCTTGATTAGACTTTGTTAACTTACTTAGCAAAGCTCCAGAATACATACCAAAAATAGTTTTTGGTTTATAAGATTCAAGCAAGTCAGAAACTGAAAGATTATAAATAAGGTTTTTCAGATCAGACTCTGAAAAAAGATTCATTGAATCAACATACTCATAAACTTTATCAGAAGTTTGATATACGTTATCAAAAGCTAAACCTCTTTCGTTTAACATATTTCCAAATAATTCAACACACTCCAAACCAGAACTTATCAAATACTCTAGATTAGATTCATAACTAGGTTTAGTCTTAACTCCTTTAGGCTTAATACCTTTCAGTTTTTTAAGTGCTAAATTATTTTGTTGTGTCATTTTCGTATAATTGTTTTAATTGATTAATTTTAATTATAGTATTATCATAATTCTGATTTTGCATAGTCTCAACTACATCAATCAGATATTTGAATTGGTTAAGTGCATCATTTCCTGTGATTAAATTCTCTACCTCAAAATCTCTAATTTTAACTTCAGGATTGTTTACATCATACACAATCAGGTTTTTTACTTTCTGACATTTACCCCTATCTAGCCCCTCTAAACACTGACAGGCTCTACCTGGAAGAGTATTAATAATAATTAAATTATCCAACTCGCATCCAAAAATTGGTTCCAAACTTTCCACAGGACTATTTAACAACCACAAATCATTCAAACGATTAAATCCTATATAATGACTTTTGGCATTGAAAATATTACCCACATACCAAGCCTCAACAGCATAAGAAGAATTAAATGTAGGAAACTTAGTACCTCCTTGTTGAGTATTATTAATAGAACAAACCATTCCAATAGGTGCTAGAAGAGTACCACTCATAACTCCCGGAGTAAAACTAGAATATCTATTATACTTATTACCCGTATCAAGTTCGTTCGGATTAACATTTACAAGAGATATAATGCTAGGACATACCTGCGTTTTCTTTCTTTCAACATACTTACAAATATCCCTTCCAGAAAAATTCTCCAACACCAACTCATCAACCTGACCCCCCCAATAAAATAAATAATCAAAAGTTGAATTTCTACCATCAATTCTTAATTTTGTTTTTTTTCCTTTTGCGTGATTTCTTTTTGACAAAACTCTAAGTAAAGCAGATGTATAAAATCCCACAACTTTTTTTGTTATATGATCAGAACACTCATCTGATTTTAATTTTACAAATGATTCTAAATCAGACTCAGTGAAACTAAAATCTTTAAGCAAATTAGAATCTAAGCGCATATACATAGGTACAAAACAATCCCTAAATTCTTCACCCTTCCAATCAGAATAATAACTATCAACATATTCATCAGTAATTAACTTACAAATATTAAATAAATTTTCTACTTCAGAAGCAGGTTTAACTTTAACTCCTTTAGGCTTAATGCCTTTCAATTTTTTAAGTGCTAAATTAGTATTCATAGGTTCGTTTCACCTCATAATTTTGACTCATAAGAGCAATAGATCTAAGATTAGATTGAAGTTGATCAGGATTTTTTGATAAATTTCTTAACAGATCAAACATCTTACCTGCTCTTGCTTCATACCACACTTTTACTTGTGTGTCTTTAGGATTAAAAAGTTTGAACAATTCATCTGATGATAATTGGTCTAATTCTTCTTTTGATTTATTCAAGTTATCAAGATCATCATAAAAAAGTCTATGAGGATAATCTTTTCTCCGCGGAACAAAAACAAAATTGCTTTTTGAATGAAAATAACCATGAAATTCGCTCGGACCCAAAACAAGATTATTTGCAGAAAAATCACCTTTAACATTATACGCGAAAAATGCTTTACATCCTGCTTGATGAAAATTAAGAGAATTAAAAATATGTTCTCCTTCTAAATTTACTCCTGCAACAAGACCTAATTTTCCACCAGTATAACCCAACTCATAACAAACATCATCTCCTTTAACATCATCAACTATTAATACATCAACACGTTTTGCACGATAAAAAAGATTAGGAAAATTATTTCCTTGACCATTAAAGTAAAAAAGAGATAACTTATTTTCTTTGTTTTTTCTTTTTGTTAATTCTGTTAATAAAAAACCTGAGTAAATACCATTAACAAAAGCATCTCGTCCAGAAACATTCTGATAAGAAGCATTAATAACTCCTGTAAGTAAATCATTACTAAGTTCTAACTCTTTAATTAAAATATCAAATTCTTTATTGAACTTTCTTAAGTACTTTTTATCAACATCTAGATATCTTGAATGAAAATGACCACTCCTTTGATCAATAAAATAATTACCTAAACTGAGCAACTTTTCTAGATCAGTATTCTCAAGTCTAGGTTTAACTCCTTTTGGCTTAATGCCTTTTAGTTTTTTAAGTGCTAAACTTTCTTTCATCTTTCGCACCTTTGTTTATTAATGTTATAAATTTTATTTGCTAAATCGACAATTTTATCAGGAGAACTTTTACTGATTGCTTTTGTTAACTGAGCTATTGTAAATAATTCTCCACTAGCAAGAATTTTTTTATTACTGTGCTCATGAGGATTAGCAATAAATCCATTATCAATTGTTTTATCTATTCTTTCAGCAATAAGATCATAATCTGCATAAGGGCAAACTTCAGGAGTCCATTCGCCTTTGCAATTATACGAAACAAATAAACCACCGTTTAATAAACGTTGAGTTCTTGCCCCATAATCTCCTTTGTGATTAACAAGAACAAATAATTTAGGATTTCCTCTTTCAGGCTGTATAGATTCCGCAGTACCATTCCCCTCACAATTTGTTAAAGACAATAAATTTAAAGTCCCGCCGTAGCTAATATAGGCGCATAAATTCGTTCCTTGAAATCCATCTACAAATAATTTATCAACATTCTTTGCAAAGAAAAATAAATAATCAAACTTATGCCCTCCTCCAAAAATAGTGATTTCAGTCGGCTTATTAATTTCTACATTTTGTTTTGTTAATCTTGAAAGTAAGCAACCTGAATAAATTCCTGCAATAACTGAATTTGGGGGATTTAAATCATAATCAGCAGATCTTGTTAAAACATAAGCTTCTAAATCAGTTTCAGAAAAACTATTATCTGCAAAATACTCATTTAACCACAAAGATAAAATCTCTCTAAATGCAGTGCATTTCTCTATAGTATTAGTAGTAACTAACTTTTTATAAAAATCTTTGTCAGCTTCTGTTTTGCGATTATGAACTCTATCAATAACTCTCTTTTCAACATCTAAAAGATATTCAAGATTAGTAATTTCAAGTCTAGGTTTAACTCCTTTTGGCTTAATGCCTTGCAGTTTTTTAAGTGCCAAGTTTGTTTGTTGTGTCATTTTATTTTATTGTAAATATTATCATATTTATTTTTTAAATTAATTCCAACATTTAGTAATTCATCGTCGGAACTGTTGAGGGAGTTGAGTAAAAGTTCTCTAGTTTCTTTAAGTTTAAGATATTCATAGAGAATATTATCTAGATTAACCCTTGAAGATCTTAATTCATTAAACTCAGGAAGAAATAATTGATATCCTGTCGCATATAAGTATGTGTTTACACGTCCTACTGTAACTGCAAAATTGTTTTTTATAGATTCTATGCTCGAATAATCTTGTTTGAAAGTTTTAGAATTACTATAACAACCAAGAGTTACTCCAATACAATTATCATTATAACAATTTCCATTTTCCTGACCAAACACATTATTATGAATAAGAACTGCCCTATCTGAAAATTCCTCATCAAACTTATTAATAAAATTGCCAATATGATGACCATTAAAATTTCTTAATACTAAAACATCCATATGACTTGCAGCATAAAATAAAAAAGGATAAATCATTCCATCACCATTAAAACAAAACTCTGCTTTTTCTCCTCGTTGCTTTGTTCTTTTTGAAAGTAAAGTAAGTAAAGCACCTGTATAAATTCCTCTATAAACTTCTTCGTCACCACAAATATCCCATTCGTTTGAAGCTAAAATAAAATCATCAAGATGACTTTTTTTGAATTCAGTATTTTTCATAAGATCATTATCAAGATCCGCACTAATAAGTCGAGGAATTTCTAAAAGATCAGCATTATCTATCCCATACTTAGGATCCCATTCAGCTACAACCTTTTGATACCCTTCAAATAAAATTTCAAAAGTAGACTTATCTTTAACTTTAACTCCTTTAGGCTTAATACCTTTCAGTTTTTTAAGTGCTAAGTTTGTTTGGTTCATTTTAAATGTCTAAATTATATATGAAGTCTGGTTCTGTTTCTTTTTCTAATTCTGTTTTTGTTTTTTTGTAAAGTTCTTGTAATCGCGTTATGTTTTTAATTATTTTTTTATCTGAAGCTCCACTCAATTCTTCAATTAAATCAGTCATCTCTTGAAGATTGTATTTTTTAACAGCTTGATTGTAGTTTTCTTTGTCTTGTTTTTTTTCAAAAAGTTCTTTTGTAAAAGGAATAGTGCAGCGAAACACATCGTCAATAAGATCATATGAATGAGGAATGTCAATATCTCCAACAACAGAAATCTCAACATGTGCATATGGAAAATTTAAGTCATATAAAGACTCTGATCCTTCTAAGTTATCTACATGCAACAATTTCATATTACCGTTTGAAGTTGCAAGCGAATTAAGATTATTGCATCCTTTAATATTATTTGCAATGCAAACTCCAACAACACCACTATTTGAAGCGATATCATTTAGAGACATATTACTTTCTGAATTTAATAATGCAACTAAACCAATTTGTCCAGAATAAATTGCAAGATCTGAAAAAATAGTATCCCCTCTAAGATTTAAACCAATAAGCATTTCAACAACACTATTTTTTTTCATACCAGCACTATGTCCAATATAATTTCCAGTGAAGTTATCAATAATCAAAGCATCTACTGTGTTTGCTTTGCAGAATAACTTTTCAAATTTATTTCCCCCACCATTAATGTAAAAAATCGAATCCTTATTATCTGACTTTTGTTTCTTACACCAAAAATCCAATAACTCAGTCGACAAAGAACCTAAAAAAGATGAGTAGTCAGCATCATAATCTCCTGTATTGGCATGAACAAAATCAGTAAGAAGACTCTTATCCAAATTAAAATTGTTCATTCTATCAGTGAATAGATTATTTACAGACTCAATTTCTGTAAAACGCAAAAAATTAAAACCTGAAGGGTGATTATCTCTAATACTATGAAGATGTTCAAACAATTCATCACGAACATCATGAAGATACTCCAATCTAGATTGAAGTTTAGGTTTAACTCCTTTTGGCTTGATGCCTTTGAGTTTTTTAAGTGCTAAGTTTGTTTGCGACATATTAATTAACACACCCATATTTTTCTTCTAAAGTATTTTTTAACTCTTGAATTTTTTTTGCATAATATTCAATCTCTTTTGTAGACTTACCCGACATACTCAAAGTAAAATCAATTAATTTTCCAAATTTGAAATCTTTAAACATTTCATCATAAACTTTCAATGCTTTTTCATTGTCAACAAAACGACTCGACCAAATATCACATTCATCAGGACACCAAATATTATTTTTGAAAGCGGCTTTACGTTCAGCTAAAAAAGGCGACCTATACTTGCTGCCATTATTACCTTCAAAAATACGCTTGTAACCAGTATCAAGATCATTATGATTTTCAACAGAATCATGTTCATATCTCCAATCACCAAAAACATGTTTATCTTTAAAAGAAAACTTAGCATGAAGATCTGTCATTGAATTATGAAAAACAACCTTATTATTAACATTATCAGACGCCATCAGTTTAATAATATAATTGCCACAAGTAACTGGATTTACAAAATCTCTATGATGATCATTAAAAACCACATTCGAATTATCAACAGAAATTATTGTCTCAACCTTAACAGGAACACAAGGAGATTGATTTAGTGAATAGTTATTTGTTAAAACAAGCAAGTCTAACTGATTAAACATAGAAGAATCACAATACCCTTCCAACTTATCTGTCTTGCAATTATCAATCAGTAAAAAATCTGAATCGAATGCGCTACGTTCTAAGTTTTGACAAATTGAAGTTCCACTAAAATTAGAAATAATAAGTTCATCAATACCTCTAGAATTTTTAAACAAGTAATCAAAATGATTTCCACCCCCCTCGATTTCCAATCTAGATTTTTTACCTTTTTCATTTGTTTGATAATTTAGTAAAGAAAGTAAAACACCTGAAAAAGTACCCACTGCTTTTGCACGCTTAACAGACTCATCAGACCCCTCTGCAATATTATTTCTAGAACAAACATATGTCTCAAGATCCGACGGAGAAATCTCAAAATCATTAGAGATTTGGGAATTGAATAGGTTATAAATATGCTTTCCAAATGAACAAAATGATTCTGATGGTTCGAAATATACTTCGTTAACAAAAATAGATTCTAATTCAAAAAGTTTTTCTAAAGCAGAACTGCGTTTAGTCTTAACTCCTTTTGGCTTGATGCCGTGCAGTTTCTTTAATGCTAAGTTATTTTTCATTTTCATATATTTTATCATATTTTGATTTTAATATTCTTGCTGCAGTTAGTAATTCCTCGTCGGAAGCATCCGTAGAGTTTAGTAAAAGCGCTCTTGTTTCTTCGAGTTTTAACCCTTCTAATGATGATTGGCCAACTTCAACACGAGATGATTTTATTCCGCCATACTTAGGAAGAAATAAATGATATCCTGCAGAATCCATACCCATATTTGAATGTCCAACAGTTATCAAAAAATTATCTCTTGCAGAATCAATTGTAGGATACTCAGTTTCGAATGATTTTCGATCAGCACCACAATTAAGAAGAACTCCCACGCAATTATCATTTGAAAAAGCCCCCTTGTAAATGCCAAAAACATTAGTCAGAAGTATAACTGGTCTATCTGGAAATTCCTTGTCGAAGTTATTAATAAAATTTCCAATATACCGACCATTAAAATTTCTTAAAACCAAAACATCCATATGACTTGCACCATGAAATAAGTAAGGATAAATCAGTCCATCACCATTAAAACAAAACTCTGCTTTTTTTCCCTGTTGTTTTAATCTTTTTGAACATAATGTAAGTAAAGCGCCGGAATAAAGACCTCTAAAAAGATCTTTAGTTCCATCTACATCAAATGCTGCAGAAACTATAATAAAATCTTCAAGATGTTTTTTATTGAATTCTACATCTTTAAACAAAGTGTTTTCCAAATCATCACTAATAAGAAGAGGAATGTGAGTACATCCTAAATCTCCAGAAAAAAATCCTGAACCCCAAAGATTAACATATGTACCATAACCTTTTAAAAGAAGTTCGAAAGTAGACTTATCTTTAACCTTGACTCCTTTTGGCTTGATGCCTTTGAGTTTTTTAATTGCTAAGTTTGTTTGCGTCATTCTCGCTCATACCGTTGTTTGTTGATATTGTAAATTTCATTTGCTAATTTAACTATTTCCTCAGGAGAACTTTTGCTAATTTCTTTTGTTAGATTTAAAATCCTAAATGATTCATTATTATTGAAAAGCTTCTTAGTTATTTTTTGTCTAGACCTAAAATGGGGTTGATGAGGCCGCACTACAGATTCTCCAGAAATTATTTCATTAATCCGTTCTCCAATAAAAGCATAGTCTGCAGCGTCAGAATAATAAGGTGCCCAAGAACCCTCGCAACCATATGAAACAAATAAACCTCCTTTTGGAATACATTGATTTCTTACACCATCATTACCTTTGTGATTAACAAGCACAAATAATCTAGGATTTTCCTGATCAGATTTGACTTGATCTGCGACATAGTCACCCTTGCAATTTGTTATTGAACAAACATTAAACGTGCCAAAATCGCCTAAATGAGAACATAATCTATAGCCTCGAAAACCATCAACAAATAATCTGTCTAAGTTCTTAGCAAAGTAAAATAAATAATTAAAACTATTATTAACTCCTGAAAGTACAATTTCAGTCTGCTTATTTTGTTGTTGATTTTGATCAGTTAATCTTGAAAGCAAACAACCTGAATAAAAACCAGTAATTAATGAATCTGGAAACTTTAAATCATCATCACCAGATCTTGTAAAAATATAATCTGTTAAATCCTGCTCAGAAAAACAAAAATCTCTAAATAAATCATCCAACCAACCAGACAAAATTTCTCTGAACGAACGACCATAAAATTTTCTACGATCATCCGATCTTTGAATTAAATCTAAATAAAACTTCTGCTCAGACTCAGTATCACAAGCATAGAAACGTTCAAAAACTTTTTGCTCAACAGACAAAAGAACTTCAAGATTAGTATCATCTCTAAGTTTAACTCCTTTTGGCTTAATGCCATTCAGTTTCTTTAATGCTAAGTTTGTTTGTATCATTTTAATACAAAACCCCCTTAACTTGATTGTATAACTTTGTTAACTTATTGCACTCTTTTATTGTATCAAATTCATCTAAACTTTTAATGCTTTTAATAAAATAAATAAACTCAGGAATTCTTAGATCATTAATTAGATTTGATACTGGTTCATCTTTTGATTGATAAATAAGTTGATCAGAGAAAACAGAAAAATCAAAATTATTATTTTTAAATAAAACATAATCTGTTACTGAACCTGTGCTTTCAACATTTTTTAAAAAAGGTAAATCTCTAAGTTCAGGGTCGAGAATTGTCCCTGCAAGTGATTCATCTGCATTTTCTTTATGCTGAGTATAAACATCAGAGCGATAAGAAAAAGGCGCACGTGAATTTGCTGCAACAACCAAATCAATGTTACCACTTTTGCTTGCACCCATAAAATTAATAGTTCCAATAACATTATCTAAACATATCAAACCAATATCGCCCTTATTTGCACCTGCAGACGAAAAAGCAGCATTACCATAAATATTTGAAGCATAAATAAAATCTACTTTTCCTTGTTCACCAATATGCTCGCAAAAACCAAGCGAATTAATATTTTTAACAATTAAATTGTTAACATTTTTAGCCCAACTAAACAAATAATCAAAACGTCTGAATCCACAATCAATAACAAAAGATTCAGGATCTGCTATATCTAATAAGCAACCAGAGTACATTCCTAAAACAATATTTTCACTGTTATTTAAACCAGAATCTAATCTAGAGAAAATAAACTTTTTGAGATCAGATTCAGAAACTTTGTCTAAATTATTTTTTGTAAACTCAAAAACTTCAGTTCTTAAATTGTTAGTATGCTCAAAACCTAAAAAATCAGTTGTTCTGTTATCGTCGCTAAAATTAGCAATAACCTCTTCTGAAAGATCAATTAATTTTTGAAGAGAATTCTCACTATATTTAACTCCTTTAGGTTTTATACCTTGCAGTTTTTTAAGTGCTAAGTTAGTATTCATAGTTTCTTTTCACCCAATAACCTTGACTCATTAGAGCAATTTGTTTTAAATTAGATTCTAATGATTCTGAATCTTTTGATAAAATTCTTAGCAAATCAAACATTTTACCTGCACGCATTTCATTCCATGTTTTCTTTTGAGTTGAAGTAGGATTAAACTGATTGAATAACTCATCAGAACTAAGTATGTCTAGTTCATTATCTGATTTGTTTAAATCACTTAACTTATTGTAAAATCTACTGTCCCAATGATTTTTTCTTCTTGGCATAAAAACAAAGTCACCTTTCTGAAAATAATCCTTATAACTTCTATTAGCTAGCACAATGTTATTAGTAGATAACTCTGTATTAATATTATAAGCAAAGAATGCTTTGCATCCAGCATAATGAAAATTTAAATCACTAAAAATGTTTTCTCCAGTTAAATTAGCCCCCGCAACAACACCTAATTTTCCTCCTTCACAACCCAAACTAATACCTGCATCATTTCCTACAAGATTATCCAATATTAAAACATCCACGCGTTTTGCTAGATAAAATAAATTATCAAATCTATTTCCCATTCCATTAAAATAAAAAACAGATAGTTTTTTGTTTTTATGTTTTCGTTTAGTAAGTTCTGTTAATAAAAAACCAGAATACAAACCAAAAATCAAAGCTTCTTTTCCAGATAAATCCTGATAAGATGCATGAATTACGTTTGTAAGTAAATCATTATTAAGAGTGTACTTAGTAATTAAATTATCAAATTCTTTATTGAATTTTCTTCTGTACTTAGCACCAACACCAACAGCTCGGGAAGAAAAATCACAACTACGACTATCAATAAAATAATTACCTAAATCAATTAACTTTTCTAAATCAGTATTTTCAAGTCTAGGTTTAACTCCTTTTGGTTTTATGCCTTGCAGTTTTTTAAGTGCTAAGTTAGTTTGTGTCATTTTTTCATGTCTCCTTGAGAACATACTAAATGTAACATATTCAAAATATCAAGGGTGTTTTGTAGCGAACTAGGATTTGATAAATCAAGAGATCTAGCATACTCAATAAATAACTCTGGTTTATACCTGTCTAAATATCCATTAAAATCTTTTTTAGCTTTTTTCTCTGAAACAAATTTTCTTTTGTTATTAAAACAAGATCTAAACTTTCCTTCTGGAGTTTTATAACAAGTTCGTTCTGCAAAATAAGTAATATACTCTCTCGGAGATGGACCAATATTAGTTCTGTTGTTTTTTGAACTGAAAAAACTAATTTTGTCTAAATCCTGAACGTTTTTTTCTTCACCATCAACAATATACTTTTCAGGCCAGTAAGAAGCAGAAGATAAAAAACTCCTAAACCTATTCCCTCGGTCATTCCGGCCGTCTAACGAGGAATAATTTTCTAAACCAAAAAACTCAGAGCCAAAAGTATAATCTCCTGCTTTTGAAAAAGACGACTCGCAAGAAATATTTTTACCAATAATAATCGGAACCTTACCCCAAATAGTACGGACAGAATTTCCTGAAGCAAGTTTAGCACAATTAATAGAATTTAAATATAAAAATCCAATATTGCCTTGACAATCAGCAACGCTATATAAAAAATCCTCACTTCCACTATCAATATTATCAAGATAACAAAGTCCAACACGACTATTATTATATACGCAATGTTCGAGTAAATTTTTCCCTTCAAGATCACACCCTATAAATAAATTCACCCTAGAATGATCTGTAAACGCCCTTGACAATAATCCTTCGCCTGAACAACCCAAAACAATAACTGAATTAACAAAACCTTGATTAAATGAATTAGATAAAAAATAATCGCTATAAATATTTTTTCCAATAATTGAATTACCCACTCCTTTTTTTCCAATACACGAACAAATTCCCCTTCCAGAAAAATTTTCAAGGAACAAATCACCAAATTTTCTAGCACCATAAAACAAATAATCAAAATTAGACCCCTCTCCATTCAGATGAATTTGGGTGTGTTTATTTTTAGAACTGTTTTTTTCAGTTAATAATTCTAATAAAACAGCACTAAACCAACCCATTACAAGATTTTCATGATCACCATTATCAAAATCTCCTTTAGAAATAATAAACTGCTTTAAATCTAACTCGTTGAAAGAAAAACAGTCTAATTCAGAAGAAATTTTTGAATAAAAATCAGGATATAAAGAATCATATGCTTCAGATCTTACAAAACGACCATAATAATTTTTAGTATTCTCGACAATAGGAACATATTCTTCAACTTTTTGATCGCACAACTCGAGAAGAGTTTCTAAAATAGTTTTAGATCTAGATTTGATTCCTTTTGGCTTAATGCCTTGCAGTTTTTTGAGTGCTAAGTTAGTTTGAGTCATTTTGTTTTTTTAGTTTTATTTTTTATTTCTTTTTTGATGTAATAAGATTTTGTTAGATTTAGTATATTGTCTGTGTCTTGAAAGTCAAAATCACTTTTGAAAAATGTATTAAATAAATTCTGATCTGCAAGAAGTTCAAATTTCTCGTCTGCAAGAGGATTATTAATTACATATCTAGAATTGACTTTTTGTTGAAATAATCCGTTATGAACATTAGATCCAATAAAATAATCTAAATCACAATCATCAGAATCACCAGGATAATAAATTGAATCAGAATCTTTTACGCCCAGAGTTGTAACATGACCTTTATTATCTGCACAATATCTTAAAGGATTATCACCAACATGATTGTCCACAATAACTGTTTCAATAGATCCTGCCCTATTAGCTAAAGAACTACCCAAGAAATTTCCTCGAGTATTTCTTGCAATAACTAGATTTCCTTGTCCTTTATTGTCTGCAAGACTAGTACATAAGAAATTTCCTCGAATATTATTCAAAACTAAAATACCAAAGTAACCTCCATTTGTACCCAGATTAAAACCAATACCCTCTCCCTCTAGATTTTCAATAATAACAACATCAGATTTTTGAGCGCAAGCAAATAAATAATCAAACTTAGTATCAAAACCATTAACATAAACACAAGTTCTATTACCTTCTTTTTCATTTCGTTCTGTTAAAAGTTGAAGAAGTGCACCTGAAAATAATCCATTAATAATTCTATCAGACTTAACTGTAGAATCAAATTCTTGAGAAGCTAACGCAACATAAGTATTAATATCTTCAGCAGTATACAGGAAGTCATTTAATAATTTTGATGTGAATTGATATATTTCCTGATAACGAAGACGAGCACAATTTAAAGTAATCAATTTAGGAGAATCTTTATTAAGCTCTATAATATTATCTCTAAGACAAACAATCTTTTCAATACTAGATAAAGATTTAATCTTGATTCCTTTTGGCTTGATGCCTTTGAGTTTTTTAAGTGCAAAAGTTTCATTTGCTTGTGTGTTTTGTATTTGCATGTTCATCTCTCACACCTTATTTTATTGAGTTCATAAATTTGATATACTAAATCAAAAATGTTATTATCTTTTGTTTGACTAATTTGTTTTGTTAGTTTTGCTATTTTTACTAGTTCTTGATTTGTAAATTTTTGTTTACTAATCAAATTCCTATGTTTAGGAAATTTCTCCAGAAAAAGGATTTTATCAATTGAACCTTCATGCAAAGAATAATCAGAATAATGGTTAGTTGGCCTAATAGTCCAAGCATTAACACAATTATATGAAACAACTAAACCCCCTGCTGCAAGATGTTCTCCAACTGAAGCATTACTACCTACATGGTTTACAAGAACATATAACTTAGGATTTCCTTGTGCGGGATTAATATTATTGAGAAACCAATCGCCTTTGCAATTTGTTAAAGAAACTAAATTCAAAGTACCTTTATTGCTTAAATGAGAGCAGATATGACTTCCAACAAAACTATCAATAAATAACTTATCAACAGTTTTTGCACAAAAGAACAAATAATCAAAATTACTATTTCCGCCACAAAGACGTAGATCTGTTGATTTATTTTTCGAATAATTTTCCTGAGTTAACCGAGATAATAAACAACCAGAATACATACCAACAACTAAAGATTCAGGCTGCTTAAAATCATAATTAAAAGATCTAGTTAAAATATAAGATTCTAAATCAGTAGCAGAAAAACTTTTCTCTTCAAATATATGCGCTACCCAGTTTTGAACAACATGTCTAAATGAACGAAGACGAGTTGAATCATGCTCAAATACTTTTGAATAAAAATCCTGAGTATTTTTAGCTCTGTCTTCTTTGAACAGTTCAAGCACTTTAGACTCAGCGTCTAAAAGGAAATCCAAATTAGTACTTTCAAGTCTAGATTTAACTCCTTTTGGCTTGATGCCTTTCAGTTTTTTAAGTGATAAGTTTTGGTTCATTTTAGTTTTATTTATTGATTATATTTCGGATCATTCATTTGAAATAATAACTATCCTCTAAGTTTATACATTGCTTTAATTATGTGAAGTTTTCTTTTTTCATCATTTGATTTTGCTAAAAGTTTAGCATAAAGATCTAGCTGAGGGAAAGACTGTTTTGATTTATTCTTGATATAAAATTCATCAGCGTAAGATTTTTTTCCTAAAAAACCTTGAACAGAATAATCTCGTTCAATATCACACTCAATACTTAAGTTAATTTGTTTAGTACTTCTAAAATCACAAGCTCCAACTTCATTAGCATTACAATTAAGTAAAATTGTCTTATCAACAACACCCCCATCATTTGCTATACTCCCGCAAATAGCCTCTGCATTACAATTCGCAATTATGAATGTATTTGCAATTCCTTTATTTGAACAAAAAAAGCTCCCTAATGATTTAGTTGATTCGCAATTAATAATTGCTGCAAGATTTACAGAACCCTTCTCTCTACCAATCATATTACACAAGTGATTACCTTTAAAATTATCTACAATTAACCAATCAATACAATTTGCATTATAAAATAAATAATCAAATTTCATACCCTGCCCATCAATGTAAAATAAAGTTGATTTGTTTTGTTTTTTGTTTTTTCTCGTAAGAGTTGAAAGAAGCCAACCAGAATACAATCCCATTAAACCAGATTCTACATCAGAATAATCCCTAGTAGATCTCGCATGAATGAATGTTGTTAAATCATTTTCTGTAAAATTTATTTTATGTGCGTTTATATCTACTAAATAATCCATAAATCTTTTGTAACAAAACATATCAAGATTTGTGTCTTTTGCAAGATTGTATCGAAAATCAAAACCTAACTTTTCAATAATATTCTCTCCAAGTTCAAATATTTGTTTAAACGCAGAACTACTATTAACTTTAACTCCTTTAGGTTTAATTCCATTCAATTTCTTTAATGCTAAGTTAGTTTGATTCATTTTGTTTCTATTCTTTCATATATTTTTTCTATTTGGTCAAGTGTTTGCATAATTTCTTCGAAAGGTTTATTTGTTAGTGAGTTTGAAAGTTCAGTTATTTTTTTGTACTTCATCATTGCTGGTTCTCCAACAAAAAAGTTTTCTGAAGAAATCTTAGTTAAATCAATTTGATTAAAATCAGGATCGTAAAAAACAAAACTTTTGAAATTTGCAGAATACGTTTTATCTCCTGTATAACGCATTCGATTAAAATCAGATCCTTTCTTAAGAACATTAAAAAATAATTCTTTCTTATCAAGATTAGCATGATAATCAATATCATTAATCAAATTATTAAACACCCAAATTCTATCCGCACTGCCAATGCTCAATATTCCAGAGTTTGATGTAAAATTTGAATTAACAACCCAAACATTAGTTGCAAAAGGATGAGAAACTACAGAATCATTATTAGTGGAATTAATCAAATATAATGAACCAACCAGTCCTTTGAGACCGCAATTATTTGCAGACTGAGTTCCAGAAATATTAAACAAGCATAATTTATCGACCTGACCACCTTCAGTAGCAAAATATTTACAAATACCATCACCAATAAAATTTCTAACAGTTAACTCATCAGCATACTTAGCACAATAGAACAAGCCAGAAAACTTTTGATTATTACCGTCGATGTCTAAAATTGTTTTTTTGTTATTCTTTTTATTATTTTCAGCAAGAACAGTAAGTAAAACACCCGAACATATACCTGTAATGACTGTACGTGCATCATTTTTTTCTAAATCAGAATAGTAACTTATCCAAGCAACAAGATCAGACTCTGAAAATTCAATACAGTTAGAAAAATCAGCATTAAACTCCTGAAACATCTTCTCATACCAAGAAAAATGATTATCATAAAGACTAATTGAAAACTGATCCTTTGAATGTTTTTCTATTAGTTCATCAGTAACTTGAATAAGTTTTTCTAGATTGGAATTGGGTCTAGGTTTAACTCCTTTAGGTTTTATACCCTTCAATTTTTTAAGTGATAAATTAATTTGTTGCGTCATTTTCTAAAGTAAATGTTTTATTTGGTCGTAAATATTTTTCATTTGATTTGTGATTTCAATTATTTCAGTTTGAGATTTATTTCTAGTTTGGTTTGTAAGATTTAGAATGTCGTCGATTCTGTATTTTTGTCGTTCTTTAAGATATAACTCTTCATTAATATCTGGACTAAGTTTATATTTCACCTTTGCCTGTTCTAAAAACTCAGGTTCAAAAACATCTCTATACAATAATCTTTTGAGACCTTTGTTCATCAAAAATCCAGTTGACGCTCCCAAGTAATTTATATTCTCAACATTTTCAATAGATAAAAAACCACATTCTCCAACAAAACCAAGAGTGGAAAAATTTACATCACCAAAAAAGTTTTTACCAATAACCATGTGAGGCTGTTTTATACTAGGACAAACACCGCAAAAACCATATTTTCCTTTAAAATTTTCTCCAATCAACATTTGAAGATTTAATTTTCCACCTCCCAAACTCTCACAAAGATGGCTTCCAACAATATCCCTACAAATAATAATATTTGCTTTTGATATTTTATGCACAGTAGTTCCAAGAATTCTATCTCCTGAAAAATTCTCAATTATTAAAACATCTGAATTAGGAATGGCAGTAAATAAATAATCAAATTTATTTCCCCCGCCATTAACATAAAAACAATTAGGTTTATTTTCCTTTTTGTTTTTATCATATAACATATTAAATAAAACACTAGAATAACAACCAAGCATTAAAGATTCTTTATCAGTTCCATCAAAATTAGTTCTTGACAAAATAAAATCTCTTAAATTATCCTCATCGAAATTAACATCTTTAAGCAAATCATATTTAACTAATCTACTCATTAAATCAAATGCACCTTTTGCAGGCGAATGACTACCACTAGGATTATGATCTTTGAAATTCTCAACACAAATATCAGAAGCGTAAAGAAGTTTATCTAAAATAGATGAAACTAGTTTAACCTTAACTCCTTTAGGTTTTATTCCTTTGAGTTTTTTAAGTGCTAAGTTTGTTTGTGTTATCATGTTAGTGTCCCATATAATTCTTTAATTTGCTTTGATTTTTCTATAATTGTTAATGTATCTTTTTCACCAATTAACGAATGTGATAACTCGACGATAGGTTTGTATTTTTCAATTGCTGCTTTACCAATCCAAGAATTGTTAAATTTCATAGACTTGAACTGGATATAAGTATCTGGATCAGAACATAAAATAAAGTTTTTAATAATCTGCAAATCATTAGCTAATTTACCTTCAATAAAATTTAAATTACAAAATGGCTGTGAAACTACAAAAAAAGTATCTAAATGACTAGTATCTCCTGCATGAATTCGGACATAAGGATCAAAATTGTTTAGCAACCATAATGAGTCACAAATACCTGCTTTAACAGCACACCCACCATTCTGGTATTTATTATTAATAAACCAAACATCTTTTCCATGAAGATAAGGCGCGCAAAATTCCAAAAATGAGTTGTTAATAAAATAAACGTCCTTAATGCTTTTAGTACCAATTCCTGAAAACCAACCAAAGTTACTCCCCTCGAGATTTGAAAATGCAAGTAAATTTCCCGAACCAGTATCATAAGTTAAACGATCACAGATTTTTTCTCCTCTAAAATTTTCAACAATTAATTCATCAAAATATTGTGCATACGAAAATAAATAAGGAAATTCTTTTTTGTTTCCATCAATATAGATTTTTGTCCTTTTATTTTCTTGTTTATTTCTTTCAGTAAGCAAAGAAAGTAAGACACCAGAATACATACCTAATAAAAATGAATCGACTTCATGATATTTAGATTCTGCAGCGACATGAACAAAATCAACTAAATCAGCTTCACTAAATGAAAAATTAAAAAAATACTCTGATTCTAATCTATCCCTAATATCTAAATGTAATAACGAATCACTCGCAATTCTACGACCCGCACGTAAATGAGCAAACTCTTTAATTATTAAATCTCCAACGCCTAGTAATCTCTCTAGTTTAGAATCAGGTCTAACCTTAACTCCTTTTGGCTTGATGCCGTGCAGTTTTTTAAGTGCTAAATTAGTTTGTTGCATTTTAATCAGGATACCCGTATTTAGTTTTTAAATCAGTTTTTAACTCTTCAATTTTCTTTGCATAATATTCAATCTCTTTTGTCGACTTACCAGACATTTTTAAAGTAAAATCTAATAATTTTCCAAATTTAAACTCCTCAAACATCTCATCATAAACGTCCAAAGCTTTTTCATTGTCAACAAAACGACTCGACCAAATATCGCATTCATCAGGACACCAAATATTATTTTTAAAAGCTGTTTTACGTTCAGCTAAAAAAGGCGACCTGAACTTACTGTTAGGTTTACCTTCAAAAATACGCTTATAACCTGCATCAAGATCATTATGATTTTTAACAAACTCAGTTTCATATCTCCAATCACCAAAAACATATTTGTCTTTAAAAGAAAACTTAGTATGAAGATCTGTCATCAAATTATGAAAAACAACAGCATCATTTTTTTTATCAGAAGCCATCAGTTTAACAATATAATCGCCACAATGCACAGGATTTACAATGTCTTTATGATTATCACTAAAAACTGTATTTGAATTATCAACAGAAATAACTGTCTTAACCTTGACTGGAACGCAATTAGATGATTTTAATAACTGGTTATTTGTTAAAACAACCAAGTCTAACTGATTAAACATAGAAGAATTACAATACCCTTCCAAAGAATCAGTCTTGCAATTATCAATCAATAAAAAATCTGAATCGAACACGCTACGTTCTAAATTTTGACAAATTGAATTTCCACTAAGATTAGAAATAATAAGTTCATCAATACCGCTAGAATTTTTAAACAAGTAATCAAAATAATTTCCTCCACCCTGGATTTCCACTCTAGACTTTTTACCTTTTTCATTTGTTTGAAAATTTAATAAAGAAAGTAAAACACCTGAAAAAATACCAACTGCTTTTGCATGCTTAACAGACTCATCAGATCCCTCCGTAACATTATTTCTCGAACAAACATAGGCCTCAAGATTCGATGGAGAAATCTCAAAATCATTAGATATTTGAGAATTAAATAATTTATACATATGCTTTCCAAATGAACAAAATGAATCTGATGGTTCGAAATATACTTCATTGACAAAAATAGATTCTAAATCAAAAAGTTTTTCTAACGCAGAACTATCTTTAACTTTAACTCCTTTTGGCTTGATGCCGTGCAGTTTTTTAATTGATAGATTATTTTGTTGTGTCATTTTTTATAATTTGAAACGTTGCTTCCCTCTAAATCTATGAATACTAGATACTAGTTCATACAGTTTATCTTGATGAACCGAATCTATATTTTTTAAATAATTAACAATATCAAAATAAGTATCTGAATATGCGTTTTCAATATTAATTAAATTAGCATCACAACCAATAGCGATTTGAAACATACAATTTTTAGGACTATCCTTTGTAGCTATACCACCGAATGGTTTTCCTTTAATATTCTCAACTACAACAATATCATGCTGACCCATACAATAAAATAAATTATTAAAATAATTCCCTTTACCATCAAAATGAAAATAACAAGGTTTGTTCTTTTTATGATTTCTAATAGTAAGTAAACTCAATAAAGCTCCCGTAAGATTACCTAATGCTCTTGATGCTATTTTTGGAAGATTATTATTCAAATTAGCAGAAAGGAAATCTCTCAAATCAGTTTCATCATAGTCGACATTTTCTAATCTGATAACCATAGGAGTAGCAAGTTCATAATAAAAACCAGGCTGTTTAGTGCTGTGAAGGAACAGAGTTCTATACAAAATTTCATCACGCAAATCTAAAAGATGTTCAAGATTGGAATTAGATCTAGGTTTAATTCCTTTAGGCTTGATGCCTTGCAGTTTTTTAAGTGCTAAGTTTGTTTGTATCATTTTTGAAAAAAGTGTTGATAACGATGTTTGGATCTATCAACTTCTCCTAATTTTTTTGAAATTTTTCTGAAAAAATCTAAATTTATTGATTTAATATGATTAGCTAAAGTAGGATAATTATCTGCAGAAGGATTAAGTACGCCAAAACCATTCATAATGGATCTATACTTCTCTCCTGAATTAGTTACAATACTTTCACAATTTTTCACAATCCAAATTTTACTATCATCATAATGATCTGCCTTAAAACGTGATATATTTCCTTTAACATTCTCCATAAAAAGAATATCATAATTACCAGTACAATAAAATAAATTTTGGAACTCATGATTATTGCCATCAAAATTAAACAAATAAGGATGATCTGCAGTCTCATTCAAAATTTCAAGTAATGACCCTGAAAACGCACCCAATAATTTAGATTTAGAATCTTCTAATTTATGATTTAAATGACCATTAAGAAAATCTTTAAAATCCTCTTCTGAAAAATTATAGTTTAATAAATTAGTTTTAGCGAATTCTAAAATATCTGGATAAATTTCATAAATTTTATCTGTTTTTTCAAGGAATTCAAAATTATTCATTACACTAATGCAAAGACAATTAATATGTTCAGAAATGGATTTAGTTTTAACTCCTTTGGGTTTTATTCCCTGCAATTTTTTAAGTGCTAAATTAGTTTGTTGTATCATTTTCTAAAGTAAATGTTTTATTTCCTCGTAAATAGTTTTCATTTGATTTGTGAGTTCAATTATTTCATTTTTTGATTTTCCTTTTGTTTCGTCTGCCAAATATAGAATTTCATCAATTTTCAAATCTTCTCTTAACTGCTCGTATTCTTTAGTGTGTTCTTCTAAAGTAAATAATTTATTGAAAAGAAACTTATCATCCTCTACAGTATAATCGGTTGATTTCAATAATAGTTTTTCAAGATTGAATAAACTAAGTACTCTGTTAAAATGCCCTACAGAATCTTCAATAGAAATTACACCAGATCTAGCACAAACACAAGAATATTGACTAGAGTCATATCTATTTATTAAAAATTCTTCATTAAAATTCTTAGCAATAACCAAATTAGGATGGGCATTATATCCTCCCACAGTTTGTATATAAAAACTTGTTTGGATATTATCTGCAACCATTAAATCAACTTGACCCCTATATCCTACCTTATCCACTGAATCTTCTCCAAGATTTCTAAAAATTGCTAGATTAACATTACCTGAGAAAGCAAACTCATTGCAAATATCTTCTCCTTTAAAATTTTCAACAATAACTGTATCGATATCAATATCCCATGCATCATTTAACAAGTAATTAAATTTTTCTCCACGACCATCAATGTGAAAAATCGTAGGTTTGCCTTTTTTACGATTCAAATCACACAAATGACTTAATAATCTTCCTGTATAACATCCCACCACATGTTCTTCATATTCTTCACTACAAAAACCAAGTTTAGATTCTATATAATTTATCAAATCAGATTCGCTAAAATCTAAATTAACAAAACACTTGTTTATTAACTTATTATCTAACCCCATATTATGCAGTAAAGAAGTGCTATTTGAATCAGGATACTCTTCGAATAATATATTCTCTATTTCAAACAACTTTTCAAAATTAGTTTTAGCTCTAAGTTTAACTCCTTTTGGCTTAATGCCTTTCAGTTTTTTAAGTGCTAGATTGGTTTGTTGTGTCATTTTAATCTTTTATTTTTCATTTATCTCTGAATATAACTGTTTAATTTTTTTTGATGCATCTATTATTTTAAGAGTGTCTTTTTCGCCAATTAATGAGTGCGATAACTCGACGATAGATTCATATTTTTTATTAGCTGCCGCACCCATACTAATATTATTAAATTTAATATCTTTAAACTCGACATAATCTTCAGGATCACAACATAAAACCAAATTTTTAACCGAATTATCTTTACGACCATTTGCTCCACCCATACTACCTATATTTGTAAATGGATGATTAACAACAAATAACGTATCAACATATTCATTAAGTCCTTTAACCATGATGCCTTTTTTCTGGTTATTAAGTAGCCAAAAATCATTAGTATTCCCAGATCCAACATGACCCCAGAAAGAATCATGATTATTGTTTATGAACCATGCAGTTTTTGCATAAACATAAGGAAAATCTTCTTCGCCAAAATCATTATTAATAAAATAAACAGACTTTGCAATCTTTTTACCTTCACCCGCACGCCAGCCAAATTCATTACCACACATATTAGCAAATACAATTAAGTTTGCTTTCGATTCACCCTGCGAAATATTATTACAAACCTGCTTTCCTTTGAAATTTTCAATAATAATCTCGTCGATATATTGCGCATAAGAAAATAAGTAAGGAAAACTATTTCCTTCTCCATTAATATGAACTCTTGTTTTTTGATTCAACCAAATATTTTTTTCAGTAAGCATACTAAGCAAAGCGCCAGAATAAAACCCTAAAATTTTTAACTCAGTCTCAGAACCCTCTACGCCAGATTTTGCATGAACAAAAGAAATTAAATCATCTGTATTGAATTCAAACTCAGATAATAACTCAGTTTTTAAAATTTTAACAATTTCTGGATGTAACCTAGAGTCTTCATTCCTAGAATATTCTGAGCAAGAATCAACAAACCGAGTCATAATAGAATTACCAATTTCAATTAACTTTTCTAGTTTAGAACTATCTTTAACCTTAACTCCTTTAGGTTTAATTCCTTGCAGTTTTTTAATTGCTAGAGGGGTATTTGTTAAATTTTCTGAATTCATTTATTCTACACCCACCAAATTTTTTAAATCAACCACTTTTTCAAAAAATGATTTATGATCAGTTAAATCAAGTTCACGAGACTTGTAAAGCATCGCATCTAAACAATTAGATTTAACAAATAATTCATACTCTTTAGGATTAGATTTCTGAATCAATATATTCTGAATATAATCAATTTCATCAAATTGAGAACTATTCAATGAATTAGATGCGACACACCCAATAACACTTGGATTTTTACCTTCAGCACTAGACGCACCTAATTTGTACGAATAGCTAACATTATTAAACCAAATATTATCTATCCTGCCCTCATTATACGCCCACAAGTTCATAAAAAGTTGAACATCAGTATCAGACACAATCAAATTCTTTACATGACCTCCATAAGAAGCCAACTGATACAAAAAATGCTCTTGACAGTTACAACCGTCAACAACTAACAAATCAACATCCCCTTCCCAACTAGCAATAGTTTTAGCCATACTTCCAGAGCCAGATTTTTTCAAAATAATAATATTCGCATTTCTAACACCCTCAAGAGGCTGATAACCTTGAGTATTTTCTAAATAGATAAAACCAAACTTCTCATCACAGTTAATTTTTGCAAAAGCATCCATGCCTCTAATATTTCTCCCTGCTAAAATAGTAGACTTGCCACCTGAAACACCACAACAAATTTCATTACCTACAATGTTTTCAACAATAAGACTATCAAAACCATTTGCACACTTAAATAAATAATCTACCTCAACATTAAAACCATCAAAATAAAAATCTGCACGAGAACCTCCTTCTTTTTTCAAAGAAGAAATTGCAGATAATAAAACACCTGTAAACTTTCCTTTCAAACGTTTAATCCTATCAGTATCATCTTCTTTATCCGCGCAACATGCAAAAATAAAACTGTCCAAATCAGACTCTGACAAATTAGGAAACATAGTTTTTACGTTTTCAACAATATCTTTGTTCGAAGCGGAATAAAGATATTCAAAAGACAATGAACTAACACTAGAATTAAAATAATTAATCAACTCTTCTAGACGCGAGTTTTGTTTAACTTTAACTCCTTTTGGCTTGATGCCATTCAGTTTTTTAAGTGATAAGTTTGTTTGTATCATTTTATTTTATTTTGAATCTATTATATCGTAAACTTTTTCTATTTGGTTTAATATTGTCATAATCTCTTCAACATTTTTATTATCTAATAAATTTGAAAGCTCAATTATTTTGCCATATTTATTCAATGCCTCCTCTCCGACAAGCATTTTCTTTGCAGCAATGTTTGTAAAATTAATGAAATTATCTTTAGGATCATAAAAAACAAAATTTTTGAATTTTGCAGAATATATTGGATCTGAAGTAGCATGCATCCTGTTAAAATCACAGCCATCTTTAAGAACATTAAAAAATAACTCAGCAATATCTGGACCTGCATCATACTTGATAGAATTTGCATAATTATTAAAAAACCAGATTCTATTTGCACGTCCAATCTTTGCTAATGTTGCATCAGAACCAAAATTATTATTCACCATCCAAATATTTTTAGCAAACGGTTTGCCCATGATTGCATTTTCTGAATTGTTAATTAGATATAGCGAATCAACTTTGCCTTTATAACCACAAAAATCAGCAAAATCTTTGCCAGAAATATTAATTAGACATAACTTCTTAGCATACCCCTCATAAGATTCAAAACTATCTCCAAAACTACGGCAAATACTATCTCCTACAAAATTTCTAATAATTAATTCATCTACTTTCCGCCCATGAGAAAATAAATGAGAAAATTCTTGATTGTTTCCATCAATATCTAATATTGTCTTTTTACCTCTTCTTTTATTGCGCTCAGTTAAGATAGTCAATAATACTCCCGAGCAAACACCCAGAGTTTTTTTGTATGCATCACCACCTACTGAATTAGAATGAGCATAAACCCAAGCAGAAAGATCTTCTTTAGAAAATTCTATTTCTTTCAAAAGATCTTGCTTTAAATCACGATAAATCTTTTTATGCATGTCAGAATGAATGGTGTTAACTCTAATTGTCACATCATCCTTAGAATTTTTTTCAATAACTGAGTTTGTAATACTAATAAGCTTTTCCAGATTAGAGCTAGGTCTAGGTTTAACTCCTTTAGGTTTTATTCCCTTCAGTTTTTTAAGTGATAAGTTTGTTTGTGTTTGTATCATTTTTTATATTTCTCTTTTCTTTTTTAATTCTTGAATTATTTTGTATTGATGTTCTGTAGCTTTTAGTACTGCTTCTCTGTCAGCAAAGTTTAAATTACTATTAAATATCTGATCAAACTGTTTTTTTTGAAAACTGTTCTCGTATAACTCTTCTGCTTCAGGAGTGTTTAGAAAAATCTCGGATGAACCAGGATTTTTCTCAGAGAAATGTTCTATATTATAACCAACAAATTTATTTACCTCTCCGAGTTGTGATACTACAAGAGCATTCTTAACTCCTACAAAATCAACATTTCCTCTAAACCCGATATGATTAAGATTATTATGATATTTGAGCTCTTCTGCAACAAGATACGAAAGTTTTCCTTCATAATTTCCAGCACCACCTGCAAACTGAATATCATTTATGTTATTTCCAAAAACAGAAACTCCAAAACCATTATGCGAAGCGACAGCATTAAAAACACTCATTCCAGTCAAATTATTTGCTGCCAAAACAGTAAAATAACCATTAAAAGATCCTGCACATCGACAACAATAAGTACCATGCATATTTTCAACAATAACAACATCTGCTTTTCTAACAAAATTAAATAACATATTAAAAATTCCACCCTGACCATCTATATGCACATAAGTTCTTTTGTTTAATTTTTCATTTCTTTCTGTAAGTAAATGAAGTAAAGTTCCCGAATATAGACCATTAATATCAGCTTCATCATCACCAATATCTGCCTTAAACATAAACTCATGAAATTCCTGAGCATCAGCCACAATGAACGCACTAAGATCGTCCTCGGTAAAATCAACATCAGCTAATTTATCAGACACAATTTCATAAAGAACATCATAACGTTCCTCAGTATAAACAGTTGAACGCTTTAACTCAAAATCTCTCATAATAACATCACGCAATTCAAAGAGATGATCTAGATTAGAGCTAGGTTTAACCTTAACTCCTTTGGGTTTTATTCCTTTCAGTTTTTTAAGTGATAAGTTAGTTTGTTGCATTTTCGTATAATTGTTTTATCTTTCTTGCTTTGTTTAGTAAATCCTCTGAAGTTGAGGGTTTTGATTCTAATAAATCTAAACTATTATTGATGTTTCGAGATTTTACAAAATCATAATATTCCTTTTCTCTATATCCTCCTCTGGAAAAGTACTGCCTTGCGCTCAAATATGTTAAAAAACTCGCGTCTTTTTTTTCACAATAAATAGTTCCAACAGCTTTAGGTTTAGGTCGAACATAACCTAAACTACCCATTTTATAATAATCTTCACGAGTTTCAACAGAAGCATAACAATCACTAATTTTACCGACGAAAATATTGTTGATTAATCCTGCCTCTGCAGAGTATACAAACAAATCACTCTTACAATCAATATCATGTGCTATGACTAAATCTGTACGTCCCTTAACATCATCTTTTCCTGAACCAATTGCCTGCATAACACCATCACCTCTAATCTTATAACCTACAACAATATCAACATTACCAATAAAACCGCAACCATTTAAACAAATTCCTCCTGTTAAATCCTCGCCAAAAACCAAACCAGCATTGCCTTTACGTCCTGCACCTGCAAGGGACTGATAACCTTTAATATTTTTTCCAACCAAAATATTTACTTTACCTCCAGAAGAACCTATTTTATTTCCAACAAAATCCCCTTGGAAATTCTCAATCAGTAATTCATCTACACATCTGCATCTGTAAAATAAACAATCAAACTTAATATTATCTCCATCAAAACAAAAAGAAGCTTTTGCGTTTTCTTTATGATAATGCTCTGTCAAAACCTGGAGTAGCACGCCCGAAAATAAACCATTAAGTTCATTAGATACTTTATCAAAATCATTATTTGAAGTTGCATGAATAAAATCAATAATATGCTTTTGATCGAAATTAGGAGTATTTATTACAGATCTAACTTGATCTAAACAAGAATCATAAATCACATCCAACTGATCATCACGAGATCTCCAATCAAATTTTTCATCCTTAAATTTATCAATAAAAAAATCACTAGCTTGAAGAATCTTCTCAGTAAGTGAAGCTTTTTTTACTTTGATTCCTTTAGGTTTGATGCCGTTTAGTTTCTTTAATCCGAAATTTTGGTGTGTTTGTGTTTGTATCATTTTCGTATAAATGTTTTATTTTTTTCGGTATATTGATTTTATTTGATTTATGTTATTCATTGTTTCATCATAATTCTGATTTTGCATAGTCTTTACAATATCAATTAAATATTTGAATTGATTAAGTGCGTTTTTTCCTGAAATTAAATTTTCTACCTCAAAATTTTTTATTCCAACTTCAGGGTTATTCACATCGTATACAATCATGTTTTTTACTTTTTGAGAATTATCTAAATCCTCACCGTCGATATAGTCTATTGTTTTATTTGGAACTGTATTGATAATAACTAAATTATCCAATAATCCGCGAGCATTTATTTTTAAAACTGAGGTAGAGCTGTTTAGCAACCACAAGTCATTCACACAATACATGTGAAATCTCATCTTATCTGGTTCAGACCAATTATTAACATACCAGGCTTCAAGTGCATGAGCACTGCTAAAATCAATTGAATGTTCGCGTTTGTAAATACTATTAATAGAACAAATCATTTCAACAGGATTTTGGAAAGAACCGCAAACAATTCCAGAAGCATCATCAAAAAATGAATAAGAATTACTTGTCTGAACATTTGCAAAAGCAATAAGCTTAGCTTGTTCTTGATCTTTATTTGGCGCTATATGCCTGCCAATATTTCCTCCAGAAAAATTCTCCAATATTAATTCATCTACATGACCTGCATAATGAAATAAACAATCAGACGTTAAACCAGATCCATCAATTCTCAACTTAGTTCTTTTACCTTTTTTACTATTTCTTTTTGTAAGAATGCTTAGCAAAGCAGAAGTATAAAAACCAATTACTTTACTTACTCTAACACTATAATCTTGATTAGGCTTAGCTAACACAAATGTCTCAAGATCTAACTCAGTAAACTCAACATCTTTAAGTAAATCTGATTCGACATAATTACAAATAGGTACAAATCCATCATCAACTGCATTCCCCCACATTATTCCATGATCTTCACCATACTTATCAATAAGCAAATCGCAAACAGTAGATAAAGTTTCAAGAGTAGAACTAGGTTTAATTTTAACTCCTTTAGGTTTTATTCCCTTCAGTTTTTTAAGTGATAAGTTTGTTTGATTCATTTTTAATCCATAGTAATATATTTAATGTATTGATTAACTTGATTTGGAAAACTTGTTTCAACCGATCTGAGAAATTTAATAACTTCATGATCTGTT
>Ga0209045_1000072_pt1 | contig 125933 bp, 111 predicted proteins | sample SaaInlLV_10m_DNA_4_FD_184664 | JGI IMG/M metagenome (GOLD analysis project Ga0209045, IMG submission 184664) | Marine microbial communities from expanding oxygen minimum zones in the Saanich Inlet - Saanich Inlet SI072_LV_200m_DNA (SPAdes) (version 2) | ecosystem: Environmental > Aquatic >...
CAGAAATCTGCAAAACATAAAATTAATAAGAAAACACTAAAAACAGTAACTGTTAAGAAAAAGAAACCAATATCTAAATCAAATATTTTTAAAAAATTAATTAAGAAAAACTCAACATCATCAAAATCTAATTCTCGAAAATCTCATCTAAAAAACTCAGTTAAATTAGATTCTAGATTTTGGAAAACAGCACTTTATGAATTAATAATAATCTTATTTATTGTTGTGGCAATAATGTTTTGGACTAATCGAATGACTGCAATACAATTAGAATCATATGATTTACTTTACAAAGAAGGAACAATGTCAGATCCTGCAACATCTATGTTGATGGAACAAGCATTTACAGAATTTACTCGAGAAATACTGGTATTTAGCGGATTATCTATAGTATTTGCATTAGCATCATTGCTTTTTTTTAAGTCACTAATTTATTTAACTATTTGGAAAGAAAAATTTAATTGGAAATATTTGGGTAAGTATTCCTTGATGGCATTACTTTGGTCTGTGATTTTCGTACCTTTAACTGTTATTATAAATTTTGGCTTGTTTAATGTAGTATCTGAGAATTTATCGTCGAGGTTTTGGGCACAAGCAACATTTATAGTGGTACCTTTGGTGTTTACAGTTCTATCATTTTACTTAACTTGTATTTTCTTTTTAATATTTTCAAAAAAACAAAAAATGTGGGAATCAATCAAATTATTTTATAAAATAGGAATTCTTCAATTCAAAAAATTTAGAGTGCCAATACTTTTTACAGGATTTTTGTTTTTTTTAATAAATACTATTATGTTTGGATTTCTTTTTTTAGGTCAATGGGTTTTTTTATTCGGCTCAACAATATTATTTATAGTATATTTTTGTTGGTTAAGACTTTATTTTTGGAATTATGTTAAAGAATTGATTTAGTTTTCTTTTTTTGAATTTTCTTATAAAATCCAGTTTTATTTATAAACAAAATATCTTTATTTATAAAGGGTGCTAATGGGATGGCAACCTTTATAAATGAGTTATGTTATACTTTTTTCTATGTTAACAAAAGATCAATTAAAACAAATTGCTGTAACTAATTTTCCTAAATCAATTTCGCGTCCAAAATATGTTGAACAAATAATGTCTTGGATGGTTAGGAAAGAGATAATAATAATCAAAGGAATAAGAAGATGCGGTAAAACACATATAATGTATCAATTAATGCAGAAACTTCCAAAAAATAATTCATTTTACTTTAATTTTGATGACTTCAGATTTGATAATTATTTGAGCGTGGACTTACTAGAATCAATAATTGAATTAAGAAATCCAAAAAAAAGATCTTATTTTTTCTTTGATGAAATACAAAGGATATCGGGATTTGAAAAATGGTTGAGAACATATTATGATAAAGAAACAAATATAAAATTTATAATTGGAGGATCAAATATTTCTTTGCTTACTCCTAAATTAGGGACTGTTTTAACTGGTAGGAATATTTCTTTTAATATATTTCCCTTGTCTTATTCTGAATTTAAATCATTTTCTAAAAAAGATTTTGACGTCTATCTTGAGTTTGGAGGATTTCCTGAAGTAGTTTTAGAATCTGATGAATTAAAGAAAAGAGGTCTTGTTGAAAGATACTTGAGTGATATAATGAATAGGGATATATTGGAAAAATATAATGTTGATAATCCTAAGCAATTAAAAGCACTAATCAAATTTTTTATATCAAATCCTGGTGTGAAAATTACTGCTAATAAATTAGCGTCTCAACTAGGGATTCATAAAGATACTGTGCAAAAATATATCTCCTGTGCTGTTGACGCTTTTTTGATTTTTGAAGTTCCTTATTTTTCATACTCTGCAAAAACAAAATACATAGCATCTAGAGCATCAAAATATTACGTTGTTGATAATGGTATGCATACAGCAACTTCAATAAGACGAAATTTGGGAACTTTATATGAAAATTTAATTGCAGTTAATTTGATTAGTAAAGGTTTTGAATTAATGTATTGGAGTAATGGTGTTGAAATTGATTTTGTTTATCAAAATAATGCTGTTCAGGTTACAGCTACAGATAAAATCCCTTTAAGAGAAACAAAAGCTTTTTTTGAATTCAACAAAACTAATGCGCTTTTTAATAATGTGATAATCTCGCCGACAAAAAAACAAGAAGGAAAAATAAATTATGTTCCTATTGAAGAATTTTTATTGAAATAAATTTAATTTTATTTTTTTATGGGTGTTTATTATTTTTTTAAAACTGTTGTTGATTTGTTTTTAAAATATTTTTAAACCAATTCTTAATTTTATTTTTTTAGTTCTCCTCGGTAGTTAATGGTTTTGTTTGGTTGTTTTTCTTTTTATTTTATTAAATAAATAGTAAAGTTTATAAATGATAAAAATTTGTTTTTATAAATATAATATATAATTTAGATTGGTGGGAATTATATTGATTATGTAATTATTATTTTAATCATTGTTTTATGATTGTTTAAATCATTGCTCAGGGTTGGGCAATTTTTTAAAATTTAAAAAAGAGGGTGGATTGTGTCGCATAAACATAAATATCTTTATCCAAAGAGTCTATTGAATAATAGACGCGCACAAGTAACAATATTCATAATAATAGGTTTACTAATTCTAATTTCTGTAGGGACTGTTATATATCTAAAAGGAAAAGGAGTTGCTGATTTTGATTTCTTACAACCAAAAACAACACCTGTAGAAGAATTCATAGACGCATGTGTACAATCAGTTGCATCCGACGCTATTTCATTACTTGGGGGACAAGGCGGGTTCATAGTTTTACCAACTGAAATAACACAAAACCCATCCAAATATGTTTCGCTATTACCTGGAGCAAAATTTGATTCTGCGCCAAAAGTACCTTATTGGTATTACGACGGAAGAAATCAAATACCGACATTAGAATTTATACAATTAGAAGTAAATAATTATGTTCAGCAAAATTTGCAAAAATGCACTGGAAATTTTAAACATTTTGATAATGAATTTGATATAATAGAAAGAACACTTCCATTTGTAAGTACTGTATTCACAGATAAAGATGTCTTAATAAAAGTAGACTGGGATATCGACGTGCGAGACAAAGGAACTGTTGAATATAAAAATTATAAAGAATTTGTTTCTCATGTACCTGTAAAAATTAAACGAATATGGGAATTAGCAAATTTAATTTTAGAATCAGAAAATGAATACAATCATTTTGAAGAAATGACTGTAGACTATATGGCATTACATCCTGCAAGTCTTATTCCTTTTTCAGGAGTAGACTTGAGTTGTAAAAGAAATGTTTGGTCTGCAATCGAAATAAAAGAAACACTACAAGATGAACTAGCTGTTTTTATGACGGGAGTTCGATTTGAGAATACTGATTATCCACCATTTAAAGCAGATGAAAAAGTATATGAAGAATTTGCAGGCATAACTCGAGAACAAGCATACAAAGGAGACTTGCCAGGAGTTCCACCTGCAGATGCATATATGTATTTTCACGCATTCTTTAATATTTCTGATGATGATGCAGATTACACAGATATTTCTGCAGGAGCATCATACAAACCCGACTGGGGAATGAAATTATTTGCATCACCTAATGATTATGGAATTATGAAAAGTGGAGAAGGAGATTTTCGAACAGAAATATTGCGATTCTTATGTTTGCAATTATATCACTTTACTTATGATATAACTTATCCTGTGATGATATCTTTATCAGATCCTGATGCATTCCACGGAAAAGGATTTGTATTTAGATATGCATTCCCTGTACAAATATATCATAATGAACCAGATAGATCAATGTTGCCTACAAAGTTTAGAGAACCAGATAATTTTGGATTTGATCAATGTGATACAATAAATGATGATCGAGAAGTATCAGTTATTGTGCGAGACTCAGTATATTTGAATGAATTAAACAAAGTGAATTTATCTTATGAATGCTTTATACTAAATTGTGATCTTGGAAAAACAAGTCCTCAACAAGGAAAATATCAATGGAAAGGATTTTTGCCAGATGGTTGTGGTCGAGGAGTAGTAGTTGCGAAAGCACCAGGATATTTGGATTCAAGAAAACAAGTAACTAGCGAATATGTAGATGTTTACATGCACCCTTTGTATAACTTATCAGTTAAAGTTAAAAAACACACACTCTATTCGGCGCAGACCGGAGCAATAGGTGCAGGATCAATACTTGCTCCAAATGAATATGCAATAATACAAATAACATCAAAAGATCCAGAATACTCATTTTTTGAAAAATATGGCGCGATAGAACAACTAAATAAATCAGTAATACAAATGATTAATAATAATGTAGAATATGATCTTAATATATACTTAATGACAGAATCAGATAATGCACCGGGAATAATTGGTGGTTGGCAAGGAAAATGGAATGTAAATGTTGGAGATGTAAAAGACGCAACAGAAATTGTGTTTAATGTCGTCGAGAAATTTCCACATCCAAAAACAGATGATCAATTAATATCTTTGTGGGAAAAATTATCAAACAGAACAGAATACTATCCAGATATAAATCCAGAGTTTAATTGAATACCTTAGGCATTACTGCCTTGGTATATTAGTTGAACATAACATGTTTAATGTTGTCAAAGTTTGACTTTGATGATGTCAGTATCGAGCAAAGCGAGTTGCTGAGTTATTGCAGAAAAACACCTGATTCATGCAAGGTGTTTTGCGACAAATCAAATTCATAGAATTTGATAAATTACCGCAGTACTGCCTTGGTAAAAAAATATAATAATTGAAAAAAATAAACACATGAAAAAATCAAAGATATCAAAAAAACTTGAAAATCTTGGTTTTAATAAAACCTTATTCATAAATTCAATAGCTTTGCTAATGGCGTGGCTAATGATACTTTTACCAGTTTATACTGCAGAAGCATTTGAAATCACATTTAATCAAAACACAGCACAAGTAACTCCAAATACTGCATGGATTGCATGGACGACAGACGAAGCTGCATCCTCTGGAATAGTATATGGATTAATGTCCCCTCCAAATAAACAACAATCAGAACCAGGACAAAGATTTGATCATTCAATGAATTTGACAAATTTACAATCTGACAAAACATATTATTACTGGTTGTTTGGAGTTAGCGAATCTGGAGAAAATGCAACAAACAAAAACAATGGAGAATATTATCAATTCAAAACATTACCTCCTCCAGACGGAGAACCACCAAAACAAGTAGACTTAGAAGCAACATCAATAACAAAAACAGAAATAACATTAACATGGGAACCAAATGTTGACGATAAAGATATAGCAAAATATAATGTTTACAAAACAAATGAATTAATTGGAGATGGAATTGTAGTAAAAACATTTACAGATGTAAACCTGACTTCTGGCGTCGAGTATAGTTATGAAGTTGCAGCAGTAGATATAACGGGAAATGAAGGAGAAAAATCTGCAATCAAAGTAAAAACTCTAGATCAATATTCTCAAGAAATAATTATATCAGAATTAAAAGCAGATGTTACAGGAGTAAATGTGCTATTGACTTGGAACACAAATAATCACACAAGTGCAGAAGTAAAATATGGACCTTCTGATTCAACACCGAGCAATACTGCAACAAAATCAGATATGAGTTTAATTCACAATGTAACCCTATCAAATTTACAACCAAACAAAGAATATGCAGCAATAGTGCAAAGTTGTGATTCACACACAAACTGTGGAATTGAAAATATTAGTTTTACAACATCAGAAAAAATTGAATTAAAATTAGAAATTACAAATAAATTATTTGATAATGATCCTAATACTATATTATTTCATAATTCAAATGAAATGGATATTGTTGGAGAAAGTACTCCTGGAGCAGAAGTTGATATTTATGTCGACGGAAAAGCAAAACGATTTTCAAAAGTAGGATCAAATGGACTTTTCTCATTTAAGAAAGTCGGACTAACACCTGGTGCAAAACAAACAGAAGTAAAAATAACTGCAACAGATAAAGTAAATCTTGTAGAATTTATAGAAAAAGTACAATTAGATTTGGATGCGCCCAACGTACAATTAGATAATATATCTACATTTTCAGGAGAAGCAAATTTAGAAATAAAAGGAAATTTAACTGACGATACATTTCCCATAAAAGTATTAATACAAAAAATAATACCTGATGATTCAACTCCTCCTGCACAAGTTGTGAACATGTCAGAACTAGAAGCATCAGACAATTCTATACAACTAAGTTGGAGTGCGCCTGCTGATTATGACTTACAAAAATTTATAGTATATAGAAATAATGTATTTGATGTTGGCGGATTAGCACCAATAGCAACAGTAGAAAAAGGAACAACAAAATATACAGATTCAAAAGTAAGTTCAAACACAGAATATGAATATGCAGTAAGTGCCCTTGACACTGCAGGAAATGAAGGACAAAAATCAGATTCAATAACTGTTTTAACTCTTAATGGAACTGCATCAAAAGATCCGATAGTACAATTAAAACCTGAAGATATAAGATCAGAACTTACCACAACACAAGAAATAACTAAATCAGGAAAGTTTTCAGTAAGTGTAGCACTAAATGAAGGAAAAAACGATTTACAAATAATGTTTGTCGACGATGCAGGAAATAAATACGAATATCAAATATCAGTAATGCATGACTCAACACCTCCTAATATTTTGACGCCAACATCAGAAGAAATATTAAGCAGGTTTAGTCCATCTTACACTTCAGAAATTCCATTTACAGGACAAGTAGATTCAAACGCAACAGTAAAAATTTGGATTAATCCAGGATTAGGAAATAAAACTCCAAGTTATGAAATTCAAACAGATGAAAGTGGAATATTCTCAGTTGACTTAACCTTATCTCGAGATAAAGGAATAGGATCGAATTCAGTTGATACAGCAATTACTTCTACTAATTTTCAATTAGGTGGAGATGATGGAAGTGAAAATGTAATACGAGTAATTGCAGTAGATGCAGCAGGACAAGAAAGCGAACCTGTTGAATCAACAATACTATATACTTCATGTGGGAGCGGATACTTTTTTAATCCAGACATAAAAAAAGTAGGAGCAATACTAAATTCTAGAGAAATAATAGAAGGAATAGCAGCAACAGGATTTGAATATGTTTTATCGTGGGTTGGTGGAAGTAAAGGTGCAAGAATAACAAACATAAGAGTAGAACCTGCAAAACTAAGTGAACATGATTTAATAAAATATGATCCAATAAATGAATGGTTAACAATAGTAAATCCTCCATATCATCCGATGAATAATTGGAGTTATGGATCTGTACTTCTAAACTTTAAACAACCATTAATAGAAGGAAACACAACTTTTGAAAAAGAGAAAAACATAAGCAATCATCGACGAGATGAATGTATGCCTGGATTTGGATGTTTTAAATTTAAGTTAATGATGACTATCGATTTCCAAAGAAATGATGCGATGATACCGCAACAAACAGCAGGTGGAGAAACATGGATGGAACCCACAACACAAAAAACATGTATAGATTTTAATGTGTTAGTAGATGAAAGAATAGATCCATCGATACTTCCTCAAAATTTCTTAAAAGCAACAGTGGATTTTTTAGACACTGCAATAGACGCGCTAGAAGGGATACAAGAACCAATCAAAAAAATAACTCAAATAGTTTGGGCAATATGTTTAGTTTCAATGCTTGCAAAACTCGTAATGAATATGAAAAAAGAATATGTTTGTAAGTTTCAATCAGCAATATCTTCTGACGTAATTAAAAGCACGATAAAATCAGTACTTGGTGTGGGAATGACTGTTGAAGATGTAGCATCATACGGCGGATGTGAGTATGAATTCAAATCAAAAGATCAAGGAACTTATGATGTATGCATGGAATGTAGTGAGGCAATAAAGAAAAAATGGAAAATAGATAAATTATTTACAATGACTTGTGATAGAATATTTTGTCCAGCAGTAATAACAATGCAGCACTTCATAAAAGAAAATAGAATTGCACCAGGATCATATAGTTATTCAAAAATACAAGGTTTAGTTAGTAATCCTGTAGCGAGTGAAACCGGAACAGCACCTGCTGAAGCAGAAGAATCACAACCAAAAACAGTAGATTTATCGAATCATAAAAAATTCTACACATATCAAGATGTAGTAGATTCACAAGGTGGAAAGTTAAATAAAGTTGCAAAAACATTAAAAGATGCAAAAACAGACTGTGCATTTGCAAATCCGACAAGAAGTACAATAAAAGAATTATTTTACTTATTTGAATATGGAGAAAACGAAAAAGATGATCATGTACAATTCTTTAGTTTTGATTCACTACCTGACGGAAAAACATTAAAACAAGCATGTGAAGAACCACACCCTCCACAAGCAGCATGTTGTCCATTTGATTATAATAGAATATGGCAATGGGGAGCAGTATTTGTTAATGAAGTAAAACAAAGTTATTGCATGACTGATAGAAAAGCAGACGAGTGCAGTTTTGGAAATTCGCTTTTAGAAAGTGTAGCGGGATTATGTGAACCAGATAAAAAAACAAACACCTATGCAGAAATACCTCAAGACTTAGCATGGTACAAATCCACCCAATTTAATTTTGGCGGAGTAATGGCAGGAAAACCAAAAGTATATTATAAAATAGAATATGATGATTCAGGAAGATTAACAGGTGTTCATAGAGGATTTATTGTACAGGATACAGTACTTGAAGCAAATGATGCTAAAAAAGAAGCAGAAAAAAATGCATTATTATCTAAAGTGAATTCAGATGATGTAGTAGAAATTCAAAACCAAAACAGATTCATATATGCAAACAGAGCAAGCAACCTCGTCGAGGCCTTTGATGTTTTAGACCCTTCAAATGTAGAAAATGAAGAAGAAGTAGACATGGATGCAGCAATTGATAAATTTTATCAAGATTTAAAATATGAACCTCAACCTGTAACAACATATGGTGTTACTAAGATGGGGGAAGTTGATTCAGTAGTAGGAAAATCATCAACTGTTGGAGAAAAACCAATAGTATCGTTTGTTCAAAGTTCAAAAGGGGTTAGTGGATCAAACAAATACATAGAAAGATTATATGAAGAAGTAGCAGGAATAACAGGATCAACCGACGACAAATACATAGCAGATCCAAGAAATTCATTTATTCAAAGTTTATTTACTCTTTGCTTGCGTGCAATAGTTGCATGGATACAACACCTAATAAATTTTATGTTAATGCTCAAACAATGTTTTGAAACAATTATGCTCACAGGAGATGGAAGTGCAGGAGTATGTCAAAATCTAATTAGCCAATATATTTGTGATTTATTTTACGAATTAATATCTTGTTTAGTAAAATCCGTCGGAGGACATGGGCAAGAACAAGGAATAGGCGGAATTGGAGGAATATTTGCCGCCATGCAAACAGGATCACAATCAGTAACAGATGATGTAGCAGGAAGATATGGAGAAAGTAATTTCTTTTCACAACAACTAACTGCACAAAACCTAGTTCATGATTTATGTATTTGGGCATTCACAGGAGAATGGCCGACAGATTGGAGTAGCATACTTGATATTTCAACAACAATGCCAATTAATAGCAGTGTATTAATATTTAACCCGACGAGAAGATTCAATGGAATTGGAACTGATGAAAATGGAGTATTCAATTATAGATTTAGTTACTGGATTTCAGCAGGAGCAGACATACAATATACTGTAATGTTAGTTTGTAGTGGTGATAAAACAGGATGTGACACCGAAGATGGAGTTTGTGATTGTGGACGCATAGCAACAATACCTCCTCAAGATTCAGGATTATTAAGTAATGTAAAAAAATCAGGAAATTGTCCAGAAAACATGCAACTAAAAACAGGAAAATCTTGTAATGAAGAAATACTACTACGACTAGAACAGCCTCTTCGTTATGATAAAGTAAAAATTTCATGGGAACCATTATCCCAAGATTTACAACCATCTGCAGAACAAGGATCAGGAATGAGCTTTGGATCATTTGCAATGGATAACATGGATCCTGAAGCATTAAAAGGATCAGACACAGCAGACATAACTGAAATGGGTGGCACGCCAAGTTATTGTGGATTTGATATAACTGCATTAAAATTTAGATGTGGATATGGAAGACCAGATATAGGTGCAATAAAAATAATGCCGACCATCGAACCTGCAAGAGGGGCTGGTCGACCAGCATATTTAGGAGATACAGATTTGTTTAAAATGCAAGTCTTACAAAAAATACCAAAAGACAAAAGAGAAAGTTGTATAGATGGAAGTTGTGAGCATGTAAAATATTTAATTGTAGAACAGATAACCAATAAAGCTACTAATAATAAAGTATGGCCTCCCTCAGGATTATCAACAAAAGAGTTACCTTATTTTAAATTAGATACAAATACTGTGCATGATGTGCTGTTTTCAACATTATTTACAGATATTTCAACAGTGCCATTTGAAGTTAAAAAAGAATTTTTCTCACCATATGCAGCACAAGCAGTAGGCGTGAGTGGAAAAGGAATTTGCGAATACAAAACAAATGTACAAGGAGCAAATAAAGGAAGTTTTAAAGATGAATATTTAGATACTATGCCTGGACAAACTGGAAAAGTAGTGTGTTCAAGCAGTGGACCTGCGTATGCTGTAAAAATAATTGCGAAAAATATTGGAGGAATGAAATTCTTTTATCAAATGGGAACATTATCTCAAAATAATAAAAATAAATTTGAACCAATAAAAAACGCACAAGAAAAAGAATGTGAAACACTTGAGCCAAGAAAAATGGAGTGTGGAGAAAATGGAGAAATCACTTTTAAACATACAGAATTACTTGATCAATATTATGCTGAGCAAGAAACTAAAAATGCGAAAAATATGCCTGAACTGGAATTTGTAGCAGCCTATACTTCGACTGGTGAATATGAAAATGCAAATCTAGATCCATATTGTACAGCAGAAGAAATAGACTTTGAAGTACTAGTGGGTGTATACAATGGCGAAGATAATGGCGGTTGGTTTACAAAATCATCAAACTTATTCATAGATGAAAATGGAGAAAAAATACAAGAAAAAATACCTGTAAAAATAGTATGCCGTGAAGGAGGAAATAATGATTTCTTTTCAAATCAAGGAGTTTGGATTAATATAGGTTCACAAAAGTTAGTGTTAAATTACACTCACGACGCAACAAATCCTAACAAAGGAATGTGGTTACATAATGCAGACATGATGGATTCGGTTTTAGTTGGACCAGTAACAAAAAAACTACCTAATGTACAGGTTACAATGAAAACAATGCAAGGATCACCAGTAGTATACTTGGACATGGGACTTGCAAAAAAACAATTCATACAAGGATATAGTAAACTTATGTTTAAACCAGACGGAAGTTCAGAGTCACAATTAAAAGAAGTTCCACTAGGATGTGAAGGAGAATTACCTTGCATATTTGATGTGCAAAACGAAGGATTAATTTTAGGACTGCAAATAGCACCTGCAGGAGAATACATATTTGAAAAACTAGGAGATAAAACAGCAGGAGACATATGTGGAGTAATGAATAGCATAGGGTACGCATGCACAGGACCTGCAATAGTAACAACAGGAGTACAAATAAATTATGGACTCGACTTATTAAATATAGACAAATTAACATTAGGACAATATGCAGAAAAAAATGATGGATTTACAATAAATGGAAATGTGGACACAGCAGCACCATTAGCAAATGTAAAAATATACTTACATAATGTAAAAGGCGGATTGTCGTCGAACTCAGCAGAAGTAAGTATAGGTACTGTTAAATGGAATATTTGTGAAGACGATACAAAAACAAATTGCTACACAACAGGATCAGAAAACTTTGATGGTAAAGATGGATATTATATAGAATTAGTATTTGGTTCAGACAATATTGGCAAAGATCAACAGTGGGTATTTAGCAAATTATACAAAGCAACAGAATCTACAGGATCAATAGCAATGGTTGGAAAAGGACCAGTAACAATCAATAATCAAAATGATGAACAATTAGAGAAACAATATGGACTAGAAATATTCAAAAACATACACTCGCAAGATCAAACCTATGCAGAATTCATATTCCAAAATTTTGACATGGATGATACGAGTTTTGAAATTGAAATGAAAGCAACAGTAACAAAAGAATATTTCAAAAAGTATACAGACATAAAAATGAAAAACCTACATGCACAATTTGGTGATGATGTAGCATATGGAATGTTGTTTGATGCAACACATGCAGAAGTATCAATAGATGGAAATGAAATTGCTTGGTGCAAAACAATACCCATAAGCGGAACAGCACCCTGTTATTATAATGAAAGTTCGTCGAGTGTTGTGATAAGAATATTCGAAGCAATGTCTGATTTTAAGAAAATAAAAGTTCATAATTTAACAAAAATGGGCGCAGGAGTAATAGTGAAAAAAATACCCGATTATGCAAACGGAGATATAGTTTTAAGTAAAAACAAAAATGAAGAATATGGACTAGTATTATTAGATAAAGATAATCATTTAACAGGATTAGGATATGGAGTATTAACAATAAGTAATTATAAAAGACAATCAAATGGATTTTCAATGTCCATAGACACAACATCATTACAAGGAACACAACCAATCCAAATAAAAATACCAGTAGCAAGAATGGGCTATGACTTGCAAACAAAAGCAAACGTAACAGGAATACCAAAATGTAATGCGCAAAAATCAGTAATACCTTGTTGGGCAGAAGAAGGAAAAGTATGAAATTAAATTATAATTAATACGAAATTAAAATAATAATTAAAATTGCAAATAAAATAAATTTTTAAAAATATGAAAAATAAAATGCATAAATGGATGATTGTAATTGGGGTTTTGGTAGTTTTGATTTTTATGAGTTCGGAGGTTTTAGGAGATACATGTGTGCAAAATAAAAATTGGTATAAAGATAATATGTGGTTCTGTTTTGCAGACACAAAATATCCTCAAGGTATTCCTTGTTCTTCAAATAGCGATTGTAAATCAAATTACGAAATAAATGTTCAAAATGCAGAAAATACTGGTTGCTGTTGGAAAAATCAAATCTGTACAGGAATTGCGAATGTATACTTTAAAGGAGGGATCTCTAATTCTGGAGGGAATTATGAATTTACTTGTCAACCTCCCACTTGTTATAAAAATAGTCATTGTGGGAGTTATTTATGTTTATATGGATCTAATGGCGGTAAGTGTTCTGAAAAATATACTAGCATTAATAATCCTAATTATTATACTACTCTTCAGGATGGTTGTCCGAATGGTAAATATTTATATAAACCTGATTCAGGATATTACAAGTGCGTAGATTGTCTTTTAGATACTCAATGTCTTTATGGCGGAACTTGTAATGATAATAAATGTGTTGGAGTTGGAGAGTGTGTGGATTCGAGTGATTGTGTTATTAATCTTCATGAATCTGATGTAGTTGAGCCTAACAATTGTGTTAATAATCACTGTGTTAAACATGGTTGTAATATTGATTCAGATTGTGATCGATTTTCTTCTGAAGTAGGTAATGTATGCGATACATCACAACATAAATGTGTGAAATGTTTGGAAGATGATGATTGTGAAAATCCATCATTTGAATGTTCTAATAATAACTGTCTTCCTAAAGATTGTAATGACGATCCTTGTTGTCAAGCAAATGGATATGCTGTTTTTGATTCTATTTTTGAACAATGTGCAGATTGTGATTCTTCAAATTATAATGATGGAACTCCTTGTGTAGCTGGAAGTGAAGTCGAATGTACTCAACAAGAAAAAAGTAAATGTAATGGTGAAACTCCTTATTGTAGTTCTGGTTATAAATGTGTGGAATGTTTAAAAGATAATCAATGTGTAGTTTCAGATAAAAAAAATGCAGTTTGTGTTTTAGGTTCATGCAAATATAGCTGTAGTGATAATGCAGATTGTAACTGGCCTTATGCAACTTGCAATTCAGGTAGTTGTGTTACTACAAATTGTGGATTATTTGCTTGTGCAGCACCTGGAGAACAAAATTTATTTGGCATGAATTGGGATCTGGGAATGTATTGTCATCTTGATACTTTAACTTGTAAATTAGGAAATCCAAAAACAACAAATAAAAATAATGGACCATATAATGGCCCTAGTTCAAAAACAACAAAACCAGATAAGGATGATGCAGAATTTATTGTTCTTAATTTAATGCCAGGAACATTTTATCAAATACAAACAAAAAAAATGCAAGATCTTGGATGTGCAAAAAAGAATACTAAAACTCCAGGACAATGTATTGATATAACTGATGATGCTTGTGTTAAAGGAGCAGGAGACTGTGCACAACCTTACAAGGGAGTATGTCCAGGACAAGATTTATTTTGTTGTGCAAATAAAATATCAGAAGAAGAAACACATGATAAGAAAAAATGTGAACCTAAACCTGCAAGTACAGGGGGTGGTGGAAGTGGAGGAGGTTTATCATCAGGAGCATGTCCTATATTATCAGGACCAAGTAATGTTTTATCTGCAATAAATCCATATCAAAAACAAGCAGCCAATACAGGCGTTGCTCCTGCTATACTTAGTCATCATGTAACCTTATTGGAGACAACAAGTAATTTACAATTTACCGATGGAAATTGTAAACAATATGGAGGAGATTATGCTTGTGGCACATTATATTCTTTTAATAATCCTTCAAGTAGTCAAGCAAAACAATATGGAAAAATAGGATTTTGTAGACAACCAAGTTGTAAATTAATCGAATTAGGGTCTGGTTATGGAAGTATGATTAATTGTTTGCAAAATTTGAAATTTGGTAATTCTGATAGTAATTGTATTGCTAAAGCATCTGGTGTCCAAGAAGAAAATAATGGTGTTTGGATGAATTTTAAATGCGAGAGTAATGATTGTAGTGAAGAATCCTGTAGTGAAGCATTTAGTGCAATGTATTCAGGCTTACCTGCAAAACAATTTCAACACACAGGAACTTTTAATTACAAAGCATTTGTATCTTTTGATAGTTTATTTGGAACTAAATTAACTGACGGAGGATATTGCCAAACAGATTCAGGTTGTGATTGTACTAATATTAAAAAGACAAAAACAGTAAAAATAAAATTTGGAAGTACTTGTTTCGAACATTGTGGAGATTTAGAATACATACCTGATAATCCTTGTACTTGTTCAACAGGAACTATGGGTTATTTTGCAAATAGTCCTTTAGTTTGTTGTGCTGGAAGCGCGTTTAGTAAAAAATTTGTGATGGATAAAGAACAGACTACTCCTATTACAACTTGCGGGAAGTGTGTGAATATTAAAAGTTGTAATGATTATGATGATCAAAGTTGTGATGCAGACCCTTGTAAAATCTCGTTTCAAAAAGGAACAATTTGTGAATTGACCGCAAGTGGGGGTTATTATTCTTGTAAAGCAAAAAAATCTTCATCCTCGACGTCAAATGCGAATTCAGGTAAAGGAACTATTAAAATTAAATTTAAAAATTTAGGTAGTGTTGACGCAAATGAAGTGATTGATGGATTTAGTGTAGATATTTATGAATGTGAGTCGAGTGTGGATTGTTCTCCATCAAATAAAAAAATTGCAAGTTTGTCTGGTGGAGCAACAAATAAACCTCTTTCAACAACTGTAACTTTGCCTGAATTAGGTAATGTTAAATTCTTTGTTCAAGGAAAAAAATCAGGCATCCAATGGGTTGCGAAAACTGCTTCAACGTCTTTTAACAAAGAAAAAGGAAAAACTAAAGATACTGTTACTTTAACATTCAAAAAAGAAGGAACTGGTTTTTTGGGCAAGTTATTAGGTGGGAAGTAAGTAAAAAATGGTAGATGAAACAGTCAAAACAAAATCAATACTGAATTATAAATTAATAATTCCAATAGGGTTAGTTATAATATTTTTAATACTTTTAATTGTAGGAATATTTTGGTATAATAATTCAAAAACAAATCCTAAAAGTATTTTTTACTCAGGGAATATCGGAGATGGAGTTGACGATCCAGAATTAATTACATTAGAAGAATTAAATAGTTTAGAATATAGAAATAAAATAATAACAGCAGCACTACTTACTAACGATTATCAAAAATGTAAAGACCTTCCATTATTATCTGGAGAAGGATCAGAAGATCACTGTTATCAACAACTTTCAATGCACATAAAAGAAGAATGGCCTTGCGCATTTATGAACTGGCAAACAGGACCTTATTCTCGAGATGAATGTTTACTAGATTTATCAATTGAACTTGAAAAGCCAGAACTATGTGACGAAATGACACAGGTTGCAGGAGAATATTCTAGAGATCAATGTTTTTTAAAATATGCAGTTATGGATGAAAACGAAATTTATTGTGAAAACATGTTTGCAGTATCTGGAGATATATCAAGAGACGAATGTTTTACATACTTAGCAGAAATTTGGTCTGATGAAACCCTTTGTGAAAATGTAGAATCAGAAACAGGATTTGGATCAAAAGAAGACTGCTATGCTCGAGTCGCTATAACTGATATTGATGTAACTCTCTGTGAAAATATTAAAACAGAAAATCTAAAAACAAATTGTTTAGCAAATGTAAAAGAAAAAATGGTTGAATGGGGAATTACAGAAGAATAATATGTTAATTAAATCATTTTAATTAGGTTATTTTAACCATGATATTCCTCTTATAATATTTCAATTAAATTAATATGCAAATCAATAAAAATCTTCAAAAATTTGCAAACCTACTAAAACAAGTTGGTGTTTTAATAATTAAAAATCCTGCACTGTTTTTTCTTGTTGTACTTTTTGATTTTATATTTGTATTTGTATTCTCAGTAACTTATGGAATTGTACAATTAAAAATGTTAGATGTAATCTCCAGATTATTTACATTAATTGGAGAAGAAACAGGAGGATTAGCATATTCATTAAATGCAGAAAACTTTTCAAAAGCAGCAAGTCTTGCAAATAATCCTCAATTCAATCAACTAACCGGAACACTCATGAAATATGTATTAATAGGATTTTTAGTGTTATTTGTGTGTTTTGTATTATTTGAATCAGTAGCTTGGTTTTTCTCATATAGATTATCAAATAATAAAGATAATAAATTAGGTTTTTTTAGATACATCAAAAATTTTGTAGTTTTGACTGTACCATTTATGCTTGCAACAGATCTTTGGATATTATATTGCATGCAAGGATTTTTATCATCAGGATTAAGTATTGCTCCTCTAATTCCAAAAGGTTGGTGGAAATTTATTTTTGGAATAGGAATTGTTGTAATTTGGTATTTTGGAATACTTGCGTTTAGTTCAGAAAAAAAAGGTATTTGGGCAAATTTCAAACAAGCATTTAGACTAGGAACAAAACAAATAAATCATGTATGGATTAGTGCAGTATTTGTAATTGTTGTAACAATATTGATTGACTTATTTTTAAAAGTACCTTGGCTAGTTGATGCAAAAGTAGCTTACTTTATTATGGGATTTATTTTACTCTTTTTGTGGTTTGTTTATGCTAGAGTTTTAATGTTTAAAACAGTAAAAATAGCAGTTGATAAAAATAGACAAAAACCACATGCAAAAATGAGTGTGGTGAGTGTTAAGAAAAAGTGAAATGCCTATTTGGTTTCTTTAACTTGTTGTTCAATTAATAATTTGGTATTTCTTTTTCCTAAAAAAAGGTTTATTAATTCATCTTTTTCAATTTCTGATACGTCAGCGTCATTTTCAAGTTCTGTGGAATATTTTATGATTCCTTTTTCTAATTTTTGTAATAAAAATAATCCATTTTCTTTTAGTTCAGTTACTAATGTATTGTTCATGATCTCTGATGAAATATTTAAAGATTGTTCGATATTATCTAATACAAATTTCATATTGTAGATGAATCCTGTTATTGCTTTGTCATATTCTGTATTGTTTTTTAGATCTATTCTTATTCTGATTTTTCCTATTTTTTCTGTAGAGAATTTGAATTGTAGGTGCGGATGATTGTGAGGTTCAGCTTCATGTTTTTCTATGCCATAATTTCTTATGATATAATTTTCGTCATCGTCTAATTCAATGTTATAATTTCCTTTTGTTGTTTTTATTCTTAGGTGAAATTCTTCATTTTTGTGATCATGAGTTGCAGATTCAGTTATCTCTATTTTTATGTTTTCTGAATCCCATTCTTTATAAGTTGTTTTGAAATATATTTCTGAATATTTTTTAAATTCCATTTTGATTACTGGTTGAATTCATAGTCATTATTCAAAATTTTAGATATTTTAGATTGGGCGATAGATCTTTTCCATTTTTCAGTAATGTTTGTTTTTTCATCTATTAATCTTAATGGTTCTTGAATATCTTGAATAAATGATTCTTCACTTAAATTAAATTCTGAATAAAATTGTCTCCAAAGAGCAATATTATCATAGGGAAATAAACTTTTATTTAGGGGGTTTATGTGTTTGGGTGTGAATTTTACTCTTAGTTCTGTTTCTAATGCTAACTCTATTGCTTTAAGATACACTTTCATAAATTCTTCAGAATAATATTTATGTTCATTATCTAATCCAAAAAATTCAAATGGTTTGTATATTTTTCTACCTTGAAATATTTTTTTAATTTTAAGATCTAGTGTGAATTCGTTCTTTGTTGATTTGATATCATTATATTCAAATTCAAAACAAATTGTTTGATTATATGTGATTAGTGTAAAAAATTTTTTTTTCCGGTTAAATTTAATTAATTTAATATTTTTGTTACCTATTGATCTAGTTCGTTTATTTAGTAATTCTAGTATTAACTCATTAAATGTTTCGTCTTTGTTTTTTAAATCTTTTAGCATGCTCCATACTTTAGCATCAACTCTTATATTTTTATGCCGTTTAAGCATTGTTTCACTTCCAATAAATTTAACCATTTTATCCATCAATTCGTTTTGAGGTATCATTTTATTTGATTATTTTCACTTTTGTATCTTATTAGGTGCATGATTTATATTAGGTTTATTACATGCGTTATATGTATTATACACGTTATACAAGTATACAACTATATAAATGTTTCTATTTATTTATGAATAGACTTGGTGTTTTATGAAGTTTTTATTTAAAATTTCGTAAGAAATGCACAAAAACCAAAATGGATTTTTGGGCACAAAAAATCTATGATTTTTGAGTATTTAGGTTGGAGATATGGTGAGTCTAAAATCACGTGTCTAAATTTTTATTATTTCTGATTTTTCTTTTATATTTGTTGATGATTTCTCTAAAACTCTGATAAAAATGAAAAATTATCGAAATATTTATATATTAAAGGATATTTTTATATCCTGTGGTTGATTTAAATCTATTACAAAATATAGTAGAACATGAGAATTTAGTAGTACCAACTTTATTCAAGCCTGTACAATTTAACATAATCAAAAAAGTATTATCTAACAAAAAGCTAAATGAAAATGAAAAAAGATATTATAGAGGAAAAATGCGCGAGAAGTTAGCCGCGTTAAAATTAATATTTGGTGAATCTAATAATTCGAACGAAATACGTGTTTTTGATGAAATAGCTTTTTTTTTACAACAAATTGGTTCATATCAAATAACAGGACTTTCTGCTTTAAAACATAATGGATATGGTTGGTATTATGCACCAAAAATAATAGAAGTATTAAACACTAAATTGGAAGGAAAAATAATAATTGGAAATAAAACACTAAAATTAATAAGAATTAAATCAATAACAAAAAGTAAAACATTACGGGATAAAGATGATGGTTTGATTTATGCAACAAATGAACAAATAATAAAAGATGTATCTATAACAAAAAATAAATATGTAAAACAAATTTGGACTCAAATGGCAACAAGATATAAACAACTTTTTGCAAAGAATTATCTAAACTATGTATCGGAACAACAAGATAAACAAATTGATTATGCAATTTATGGAGTGTAGACAATGTCAACTGTGTTAAATTTATTAAAAAAAATATTAAAAGAAATAGAACAAGATAATCCTTTTGGATTAGTTCTAAAAGGAGGAACTGCACTTTCATTATATTATTTAAATGAACATAGAGAATCAGAAGATTTAGATTTTGATGTAGATAAGAAGTTGATTACAAAACACGAAGATATAAATAAATTTTTCATTAAAATTTTAGATAAGTTAAAATCAAAAGGAATAATAATGAACTATAAATTTGGAAAAACAGGATTTGCATCAACAGATAGATATCATTCAAAGTTAATATTGACTACTTATAAAAAAATATACACTAAATTAGATTTAGACTTTATAGACCTGCCTGATAATCTTTGGAAAAAAGGACAATTAAATTTATACTCTGCAGAAAGATTATTTATATCTAAAATTATTACATTTATTCAACGAAAAGAGTTTAAAGATGCATATGATGTTTATTATTTAATTGAAAAAATAGATGTAACCAAATTTACTCCAGACACGACTGTAAAAACATTAAATGATTTTATATTTGCTATTAAATCAGAAAATTTATTGGATCTATACAAATTTGCATTTAGAAATGCTGATTTGAAGTTTAGAAATATTAAAGAAAATCAACTAAATTTATTTGCAAAACAGTTAGAACGAAAAATAAGAATTTTAATAAATAAATTATCAAAATGATATTGTTACTTAATATAGCTACTTACAATCACACATAGAATAATTTCTTTGAATAAGCTTTGGAAGGTTTTGAATTATTTCTTCACGCTGATTATTAAATCTATGTTCTAACCAACTAACCATTCCATCATAACCTTCTTTTCCATCAAATTTATCATCAAATAAATTAAATTTAGTTGGTTTGTTAACTCCATCAAAAGAAACACAAGTTTTGACGCCGCCATCAGGTTCAATTACAATAAAATTATGTTTAAGAGTGCTAACACAAATAGGGGGATAAGATTTTGGACCCATCATCGTTTGATACTTTTCAAGAAGTCCACGATCTTTTAATGTGGTGTGAAAATAACCTAAATCAAAAACTCTTGTATTTATATTTTTAACAACATATTCTACAAGTCGATTATTTTTATTTTTTTTGATATATTTCTGATTGTTTTTTTCAACTAATTCATAATTTTTTAATATATCTTTTTCAAATTCTCCAAATGAATTAGTTAGATTATCAATAGCATTATCATCTAAAACTTCGCTAGTAAGAAGATCAATATTAATTTCATCAGAAAATTCAAAGCAGGAATTAAATTCGTACTTAAAGCTCTCTTCGAACAACTCTTTATCTGGAGCAAATGGGTGATATGTAAGACCAGTAACAAAATGTTTGTTGTTTCCTTTTTTTAATTTTTTAAGATTCGTTAATTTTTTTGTTTGTGTTTTATAATTAGGATTATTCTTATTAAAAACACCTAAGAAAAAAGAAACTTCAGGAATATCTGTTTTGTTAACTATGAACTCAACAGCATCTGAAAAATCAAAAAGATTTCCATTCTGATTAGTGCTTTGGAATTTGTAAAGCATAGGTTCGCCAGTTCTGCCAAACGCAGCATGTTTGAAAAGGTCAAAGAACTTTTTGTCTAAATTTTTTAATTTATCTAAATCCATAAATTTGTTATTTCCTTTTCCAGCAACACAATGAGAACATCTTCTGGATTTGTTTTGGAATTTATCACACGTATCGCTTAAAGTAATTCCCAGATTTTTAGTATCTTTTTTTAAGAAATCTTCAAAATTTTTAAAGTGTTGATCAAATCTTGTTGCCAAACTAAGTGCTCTATGAATCTCCATAAAATGTTGATAATCTTCTCGATTTTTTATTGGAATAAAAAGTTCATCATTTAAATCAGTTCTAGATTCGACTAGCGAATAATAATCAGTAAGACGATTGAGTAATTGCTCTTTAGTTTTTTCTTTATAATTTTCATTATGAGGATTTATTAAATCTACTAAGAATTCTATTTCTTCGTCAGACATGCCTGATCTTTTTAGAGTTGCAGATTGTACCATTTTATTAGTCGCTATGTCGTTAATATTATTTTCCTAATTGTTTAATATATCTTACAAGACCACGTTCAAGACTTTTTTGAGAACTATAAGATCTGATTAGATTTTTATTATTAATAAGTTCTACATCTTTCAAATAAATCATAGGTATGACATGTCCTGTTTTGTGGCTTTTTTTTGGCTCTAATTCATATACATTTTTTCTAAGAGGAATTCTTAAACTATGCGCTATGTAACTAAAATCATATTTTGACTCCATAAGTAAATCTAATGAAAGATCATGAGCATCTTGTTGATCTGATTCATAAACAGATGAATAAATATTGTTTCCAACAACCCAATTTCCTGGAACAGAAAGACGAGCCATAACAAGTTCATCAAATTTCGGAATATTACTCATGTTGTAAACTGTCACATTAGTTTTGAAAGGAAATTCAAATGTTTGAACAGTCATATCAGCACCTTCAAAAAGTTTTTCAACAAGAGAAGCCATTTTTTTATTATTGCAATATTGCTGGTAATATTCAGTATTTTCAAAATCAAAAACACCTTTTTCAACTTTTTTAAGATTTTCTTTTTCTGTGAATAATAATCTAGTTTCTGCAAATTTTTCAGGATCATTAACAGGATTCAAATGAGTAAAAAAATCAGTAGGAAGAGTATCTAATTCTGGAAAATAATCTAAATTAGTATCCTGGTTGCCACAAGGCAAAAGTCCGCCACCACTTCCAATATCATCTAAATCATCATAATTATCACAAGGGACCATTCCTCCTGTTCCATCAAGATCTACCATTTTTACTTAACCTCCATTTCGCTGTACTTTTTAATTGCGAGTTTTAATCCTTTTATTAAATTTCTTTCCGACGAGTAACTGTTATGGTGCACTGTATTGTATGATTTGCCGTGCTTTTCTCTAGGTTCCAAAACAAAAATATTTCCATGTTTGCTTTTGTGTTTTGTAGGTACTCTGTATAAACCATCTTTTTTTAGAAATGGAACTCTAATCCTATAATTTTTTTTATTAAATCTATTATCGTCGTCATTTTTAGAATTTTTTAAAATAATGTCTAGTGAAATATCATGTATTTCTTGATCAAATATAGAATTTGATTGAGATTTTTTTTTACGTTTAGAATGGAATTCTTTTCCAATATTTGTTAAAGTAGTAATAATTTTCCAAGCATTATCTGCTATGTGAATAGAAGCCAGTTCAATCTCGGGAAAGCCAGGAATGTTATTGAAGTAAAACCGTTCAAAAATAAAATGCATCTCTTTTTTATAAAATTGACTTCCTACAAATAATTTGTCAACTAAGTTATTAACATTAATGGCACAATGTTCAAAATAATCTTTGTTAGTTTTTACATTCAGATCGCCTTTTTTGTAATTTTGACCTTGTGTTGCGAGTTTTTCAATAATTAAATATAAATTTGATAGTGTTAAATGTTCGTTTGATAAATTCGAGGGTTTATAATAATCTAAATCAGAATGATCTCTATGATTTTCGCAAGGTTGAATACCTCCTGTAAATCCAAGATCCCTTGCTGTATAACAATGTTGAATGCCGCCTGTTCCTACCATTTTATTTAGTCTTCTGCTGTTTATTCTTTTGTTTATTATTTTTTATAATTTTTATATAGAGTATAGTAAAAATAAAAGTAAAAAAACCCCTTTTGCCTCTTTGCCACCTTTTTTACTCTTTTTTTAAAACCCCCCAATATAGCTTAATTTGCCCTATATATTATATAAATATGTGTTGTCACTAAGAATTACGAAGTAGAATATGAATTAGAATATTATTATTATTATTATTATCTAGATGTTTATCTATCTTTTTATCTAGCGTGTTGTTTATTTTTTTACCTGGCTAATATTTCATAAAAAGCATCAAAAATAGGAGTATCGGTAGAAACAGAAACAAATTTCAAATTAAGACTCTCACACAATTCTTTAACTTGATGAATATGATTCATTAACTCTTTACTATAATTTTCTTTAAACCTGTGAGAAATAAATGTTCTATACTTAGCTTGAGTTTCAGAATCAATCAAAAGCACATCACCTTCAAGCAAAGGTTGAATTTCATCTTTGTCTAAAATTTGAACTAAAATAACTTCGCTCTTTTTGAATCTAGGAAGAACACGTTTTAATTCTTCAATATCAAACAAAAAATCTGAAATAATAACAATCATAGATTTTGTTTTAATCACAGATTTATATTGTTCAATAGAATCTGCAAAATTAGAATGACCTTTTAATTTAATTTTTCCAAGCGTGTATAAACTGCTGACGAGTTTACTCATTCCTTTATGCGCACGAAAAACATTAAGTTCATCAGAAAAAGTAGAAACTTCGAACCGTTCATTATTTTTTAATGCCATATAAGAAAAACCCAAACCTATCTTAGAAGCATAATCGAACTTTTTAGTCTTTTCACCATAATCCATGCTCGCACTAGCGTCGAGAATAACATGAACTCTCATGTTTCGTTCTTCTTCAAAACGTTTGATAAATAAATTGCCTGTTTTCGCATAAATTTTCCAATCAATAGCGCGAAAATCATCTCCCGGATCATATTTTCGATAATCATAAAAAACTAAACCACTACCAAACTTTTTACTCTGACGAGAACCAGAGTAATTACTATGGATTCGCTTTTTCAAGATCATTCTGAACTTATCCAGTTGTCGTAAAAAATCAAGTTCTATCATTTTGATGTAAGTAACCATTTCCATAACGGAATAAATTTAATTTTGTTTTCTATTTTTTCTAAATCTTTAGTTATGATTATTAATTCATTTGTTTTGTTAAATTCCTTTTTAAATTCTAATAATGCTTCTATTTCTCTTTTTTCAATTTTGTTTGTAAATGAAACATTTATGCAATTTAGTTTGTTATTATTAGTTTTTATTACAAAATCAACTTCTTTTTTCTTTTTCCAATAAAAAACCTCTTTTTTTTGTCTTTTTAGTTCAATAAAAACTATATTTTCTGCTAATTTTCCTTCATCTTTTGAAAATTTAAAACTAACAGAATTTCTTAATCCATTATCTATGCAGTAAATTTTTGAAGCAAATGATTTTTGTTCCTTTATTGAATATGAAAAATAATCTAATGTGAAAAATAAAAATGCATCTTTAAAATAAGTAATATAATCTTTTATTGTATCATAAGATATTTGTAATGCGTTACGTATGTTTCTTAATGAAACTAAACTAGTAAAATTAGTCATTAAAAACAAAGATAAATCTTTTGCTTTTTGGCTGTTGATATTATGTCTGTCTATTATATCTTTGTATAATATATCATCAAAGTATTGTTTTAATATTAGTTGTTTATACTCTTTTTGTTTGAGTATTGATTCTGGAAAGCCACCTGTTTTTAGATATGTATTGAGTTTTTTTTTAATCAAATTTTTTGTCTTTTCAAGTATTATGTTTTTTTTTATTTTAGTTAAGTCTATATTTATTTTATTAAATTTTAAAAATTCATAAAATGTTAAGGGAAAAACTTCAAAAGTAATATTTCTTCCAGTTAATAATGTAGAGTATTCTTTTTTAAGCAGGTATGAACAAGAACCAGATATTACAAATTTGTCATTTGTTTTTTGATCATATTTTTTTCTAATCCATATTTCCCATTCTTTTTTTTTATGAATTTCATCTAGAAAAATATATGCTTTTTTGTCAGGGTTTAAGTTTTCTTTATATGAATTATATATTTCATCTAAGTTGTTTTGATTTATTTTATTATCTTCAAGATTTATGAATAGTATTTGGGTTGGGTCTGTGTTTGATTTTAAAAGATTACTTATCATTTGATACATTAAAGTACTTTTACCTGATCTTCTTATGCCTGTTATTATTGTTATTTCTTTTATTTTAATTGATTTGATAAGTAGATCATATTGTTCTCTAGGTATACCTTCAAAATTACTTATAAATTTCTTAGATTCCCACCAGGGATTCCATTCTGTCAATTTTTCAATTTTCATGTTACAGTTTAGTGTAACAAATCATATATAAATGTTACGTTTTTATGTAACGTTCATTTAGTTTGTTCACAATTTCTTTAATAACTCTCCAATTACTGCATCAGGATTTAAACCATCACGTTCTGCCTTGAAACTCAAAATAATTCTGTGTCTTAAAACAGGATATGAAACTGCTTCAATATCTTTCATACTAACATAAGATCTGCCGCCTAAAAGAGCATGAGCTTTTGCTGCTAAAACAATTCCAAGAGATGCTCTAGGGGATGCACCATACTCGATCAAGTCTTTGTTTTCTCGAGTAAAATTAACTAATGTAACAACCTTTTGTTTAATATCGTCTGCAATAGGAACTTGTCTAACTAGTTTTTGAATAGTTAATAATTGTTCTTTGTTGAAAACTTTTTTTAGACCTGGATCAATAGCATGACCTGTAAATCTTTCAATAATCTCGAACTCTTCTTGCTTTTGAGGATAACCTACCAGAATTTTAAATATAAATCTATCAACTTGCGCCTCTGGCAAAGGATAAGTACCTTCTTGATCAATAGGGTTTTGAGTTGCTAAAACAAAAAACGGCAAATCTAAAGGGAATGTTGTATTGCCCACAGTAACTTGACGCTCTTGCATGGCTTCTAGTAATGCTGCCTGAGTTTTTGGAGTTGCACGATTAATCTCGTCGGCAAGAACAATATTTGAAAAAACAGGACCTTTCTGAAATTTAAACCTTTTTTCTCCTCTGTGTTCTTCAATCAAATAAGTTCCAGTAATATCTGATGGCATTAAATCAGGAGTACTCTGAATTCTACTAAACTTCAAATCTAAAAGTTTAGCTAATGTTTTAATCATCAATGTTTTACCAAGACCAGGGTATGATTCGAGTAATGCATTTCCACCGCACATAATCGCTACAAGAATTTCATCAACAACTGCTGCTTGTCCTACTATAACTTTACTAAGTTCTTTTTTTAAGTATTCAAATCTGGTGCGAATTTTTTCTACAGATTCCATATATTTTTTGGTTGCCATTTTTTGGACCTCCTCTTTTAAGTTAAGTTTTATTTTTTTTGGTGTTTATTACATACAAAAGAATACTATGGGCTTTAGCCCATTTCACGAACCATTTCTTCTTTTGTATTGTTTTTTTAGTTAGTTTTTTGTATTCTTATTGGTTAAATTTGAGCGCGAGAGAATTTTCGCGCTCAAAAAACCCTATTTCCGTAGCGTGAGCTCTCGCGTAAAAAAACGAGAGGTGATTTTTTTATGAAAGGTTTGAAAAAATTTAAACATTCTGTTGGTCAAAATTGTTTTCATTTTGTATGGAAGCCAAAATATGCTCGGGATCCAATGAAATTTTATGGTGTTCGTTGTGATGTTGAATTTTTTCTTCGTGAAGTTTGTGAACGTAACAAATTCGAAATTTATGAATTAAATGTTCAACCAGATCACGTGCATCTTTTTTGTGATATTCCTCATACAATGGCAGTTTCAAAAGCTTTACAGTTTTTGAAAGGTTACTCGTCGTATGCTTTGATGAAAAAACATCCTTGGTTGCGAAAATATTTTCGAAAAGGACATTTTTGGAGTCCTGGAAAATTTTTTCGTTCCGTGGGAAATGTTACAGCAGATACAATCAAACATTACATTTCTCATTCCCAAGGTTGTTGGGACACGAATCAACAAAAGATGATCACGTCTTTCGTCTTATGATACCTCGCCCTTTAGGGCGAGGAGGTTCATTTTTTATAAATTTTTATGTTGATAAGTTTACATATTGGAAAATAATGTTGTTATTTTCATCTTTTTTAGATAAATATTAAGAAATATTAAGAAATATTTATAAATTTGGATGTTATATTCGTATTTATGGTAAAATCAAAGCAGAGTGGTGGTTGTATTCCTTGTTAGGGGAGCAGTTTCTATTTTTATGAGTTTAGAATTCAGGAAGTTTTAAAAGACAATTGATGGGTCATATTATATTAAGAGATTTTTTTCTAATGTGCCCGTAATATTTATAAATCAAATGACTTTTGTTGTTTAGAATATCTATTTATCATTATACTGTGCATTAAATTACCTTAAACTAAATTAAAATAAATTAAACTAAAATAAGCCAAGGTGTTAAAATGACTGATGAAAATAAAAATAAGAAAAATAATAAAAAAAATAATTCAAATTCAGAAGACCAAAATAGCTTAGGTCTTACAGTAAAGAAATCAGAAGATATGTCTGAATGGTATTCTCAATTAGTTCTAAAAGCAGAACTTGCAGAGCATGCTCCATCAAAAGGATGTTATGTTATTCGACCAAGAGGATATAAGATTTGGGAAGCAATACAAAAGTATTTTGACAAAATAATCAAACAACATAATGTTGACAACACTTACTTTCCATTATTTATTCCCGAATCATTTTTTCAAAAAGAAGCAGATCATTTTGAAGGATTTACTCCAGAACTTGCATGGGTTGCAAATAAAGATGAAGGTGGAGAACGATTAGCTCTGCGTCCAACATCAGAAGCAGTAATGTGTGATTCGTTTTCAAGATGGGTTAGAAGCTGGAGGGACCTACCTCTAAAAATAAATCAATGGTGTAATATAGTAAGGTGGGAAACAAAGGCTACAAGATTATTTTTAAGATCAAGAGAATTTTTATGGCAAGAAGGACACTGTGTTTATGCAACAGAAGAAGAATGTAATTTAGATGTTCTTGACATGCTTGAAGAATATAAAATACTTTGTGAAGAATTACTTGCGTTTCCTGTTTTAACCGGAAGAAAATCTGAAAAAGAAAAATTTGCAGGAGCTCTTGCAACATATAGCATTGAAGCATTTTTGCCAGATGGAAAAGCAATCCAAGCAGGAACAAGTCATAATCTTGGACAAGGATTCATGAAAGCATTTGATGTTAGTTTTCTTGGACAAGATGGTCAAAAACACACTCCTTGGCATAGTAGTTGGGGAATATCCACTAGACTTATTGGAACTATGGTGATGATGCATGGCGATGATAAAGGATTGGTTTTACCTCCTCGTGTAGCATTTAATAAAATTGTAATAGTTCCAATTTTGTTTGATAAAACTCGTGAAGCAGTTTTGAATAAAGCAGATGAAATAAAAAATATGCTTGCTGAATTTCATCCTATTCTCGACGATAGAGATGAAGTAACTCCTGGCTGGAAATATAATGAATGGGAATTTAAAGGAGTTCCATTGAGAATTGAAATTGGTCCTCGAGATTTAGATGCTGGACAAGTTGTATTTGTTCGACGAGATAATGGTGAAAAGCAATTTATAAAAATAGAAGATCTAAAAGAAGTAGTTCCTGAACAACTAGAACTCATGCACCAAGCATTATTTGATAAAGCAAAACTTCACTTGGATGAAAGTATTTTCGAAGTTAATGACTGGGACGCATTTATGAGTGCGTATGAAGCAAAAAAATTAGTTAAAGTAAATTTTTGTGGAGAAGATGAATGCGAAGATTGGATAAAAGACAAAACTGGAGGCGCATCATCAAGAAATGTTCCGAATGGAGATGAAGGTATGCCTGCAGAAGGTGCAAAATGCTTCCACTGTGGAAAACCTGCAACATGTGTAACTTTTTTTAGTAGGAGTTATTGATTTTTTTTCAAAAATAATTTTTGTTTGTTTTTAATTTATTTTTTTCTAATTTTTTAGATTTTCTTTGATTTCATTGTATTTTTTTCATAACTATTTTAAGACGAAACAATTAGCAAATCATTTAAAAAGAAAATTCTGTACTCATTACATGACAACGAAAACTATTTATTACAGTAAAGTTTCAAATGTAGATAATAGGAGTTTATTTTTATTAAAAATTACTTAAATTACTTATGTTATAAGTTATTTATGCTATAATTAAATGATTACCTTTTTTTAAAGGTATTCGGGGTGGTTACATGATTAAGACTAGGCCAAAAGTTTTTGCAATATTTGCATTATTTCTACTGATTCTAATAGTTACTATGGGATTAGTATCTGCTGATTTGATATTTTCTGACATCGAAGTTAAAATAAATAATGATGAAGATAGCGGAGCTTCAACAACCGGTGGTTCTGTTGAAATTAAACCAGGAGCAGAACTTGATATTAAAGTAACAATTGAAAATGATGGAGAATTTGAAGTTAGAAATGTAGATTTTGAAGCAATACTAGAAGAAATTGATGAAGACGATGATGATATGGATGCAGATGATGATGTTGGAGACATAAATACTGGAAAAGATAAAGTTGCAAAAGTTGAATTTATTCTACCTTATTTATTAGATCATGAAGAAACATATTATATGGTATTGAAAGCAGATGGACGAGATGAAAATGGAACTAATCATGAAGTTGAAATTACCGTTGAAATGGAAATTGATAAAGAATCTCACGCTCTTTATGTAGAAGAATATTATCTGAGTAAATCATCTGTTAAATGCGGAGAAGATGTTGAACTATTTATGCAGATAAGAAATATTGGAGAAGATGAAGAAGAGGAAGTTGAGATAGAAGTTTTCATGGATTCTGAATTGTATGGATTTGAAGATACAGTTGAATTAACTTCAGATATTTCTGATCCTGATAACATATATGAAAAATCAGTAACAATTGATACTGCTGATTGGCCAACAGAAGATTATTCGATTAAATTAGCAGCATTTTATGATGGAAAACACGAGTACAAATCAAATTCAACAGTATTGCACGTAATTTGTGAAGATGATTCTGATACATCCACTTCTTCTGGAAGTGATGCAAATGATGATTCAAGCGATACTGAGTCTACTGGATCTGACGAATCTGATAACTCAAGTGATAATGATTCAGATGATACAACTAAAACAAATGATTCAACATCTGATGCTGATAAATCTAATGAATCTGACAAATCTGAATCTCAAGAATCCACAACAGGATCTGCAGATAAACCTGTAAATACAAATGTTGCTGTGAAAAGTTCAACAAATGTTGTGAAAGCAAGTTCAGGATCTGGATCTAGTATATTATCTGGAGAATTTTTTGGACAGAATAAATTAGCAGTAATACTGGTTATTGGAGAAATCTTGTTGATTTTGGTTGCAGTGCTTGTAATCTTGTTGGTATTGTCAAGAAGAAATAAGAACTAAGAAATAAGAACTAATAACTAAGAAATAACCTTGTTACAAGAACTATATTTTATTATTATTTTTTTCTTTTTAATTTTTATTTAATTTTTATTTAGTGTTTATTTAGTGTTTATTTAGTGTTTATTTAGTGTTTATTTAGTTTTCAGTTTTTTTTAGTTTTTGTTTAAATGTGTTTGTTAAGCCTTTTAGACCCTATTTTCGAGCATTTCAGGCGCTAAAATCGAAAGTTTTAAATATGAGCTGCCAATATTTCGATGTATTCGTTTTAATAAAATGAGAATTCTCATAGCTAACATTAAAAAAATTAGAAAAATAAGATTAATCTAAATTAAATAAATAATTAGAATTAACAGATGTACAATAAATAAAAAAGGTGTTTAATTATGGACAGTCCAGAAATAAGAAAAACAGGAACAACAACAGTTGGTCTAAAATGTAAAGATGGAATTGTTCTTGCAGCAGATAAAAGAGCAACAGCAGGAACTCTAATTGCAAATAAGGAAGTACAAAAAGTATTTGCAGTAACAAATAGCATGGCAATTACAACAGCAGGTGGAGTTTCAGATATACAACTCATCCTCAAACTTATCAAAGCTGAAATCAATCTTAAACAAATCAGAACAGGAAGAGAAACTACTGTAAAAGAAGCAGCAAATTTATTGGCAGGAATTGTATATGCAAATATTAGAAAATATAGTACTATTCCTGGAATTGCACATTTTTTGTTTGCAGGTAAAGATGAAACAGGTTATCATTTGTATGATATTTACCCTGACGGATCACTTGCAGAACTTGACGATTATGCAACAAGTGGTAGTGGAAGTGTATTTGTGTTTGGAGTTTTAGAAACATTATTCAAACCAAATATGACTGTTGATGAAGCAAAGGCACTTGCAACAAGAAGCATACAAGCATCAATGCAAAGAGACTCTGCATCTGGAAACGGAATTGATGTGTTAACAATAACTGCAGAGGGTGCAAAAGGACCAGAAACAAGAATGGTTAAACAAACTCTTGAATAAATTTAGTTGAAGAGTTAGTTTGAGTTGAGATTAAATTGAGTATCAAGTTAATAAATTTTTTAATTTAAAGATTTTTTTATATTTTATCTTTTTGATTTATTAAAATATTCTTTGAAAATTTTAATTTTTTAATTTTGAATACAAATTAAGTTAAATTAAACCAAATTAAATATATTAATCACAAATAAAAATATTAAGAATAAATAAAGTAATTAAATATTGAACAAAATAAATAAAATAAATAAATTCTTAAAAACAAATATATATAGGTGAATAAGTGTGTCTGAAATATTAAAAGAAATTCTAAGCAAAATACCTGAAGGCAAAATAAGCGATGCGGGTTTTGAAGGTGCAAACATTGTTTTGTACACAAAGGACAAAGATTTTTTCTTTGACAATAAAGGAATCATAAAAGAAATTGTGAATTCTATTAAAAAAAGAATAGAACTACGTCCAGATCCTGCAATAGTTCTCGAACTTGAAAAATCTGAAAAAATGATTAAAAAAATAATTCCTAAAGAAGCAGGAATGTCAGATGTAATATTTGATCCCCAAAGAAGTAGAGTTGTTGTTCACGCAGAAAAACCAGGACTTGTAATTGGAAAACAAGGAGAGATTCTACGAGAAATTAGAGAAAAAACTTTATGGGTTCCAATCATAAAAAGAACCCCTCCTTTAAGATGTAAATTAATTGAAGGAATTAGAAGTGTATTATATGAAAACTCAGATTATCGTCGGAAATTTCTCAATAAAACAGGTCATAGAATATATGACGGATGGATTCGGGGAAAGAAAAATGAATGGGTTAGATTATCTTATTTAGGTGGTGGTCGACAAGTAGGAAGAAGTTGTATACTTTTACAAACTCCAGAATCGCGAGTACTTCTTGATTGTGGAATAAATATTGCAAATGATTCTGAAGCGTATCCATTTTTAGAAGCACCTGAATTTAAAATTGAGGAATTAGATGCAGTAATAATTAGTCACGCGCATTTAGATCATTCAGGTTTTTTACCTTACTTGTATAAGTTTGGATATAGAGGTCCTGTTTATTGTACTGCACCAACAAGAGATATTATGTCGTTGTTACATTTAGATTTAGTAAAAATAATGCGAAATGAAGGAAAAGATCCTATCTATACTTCTGACGAAATCAAAGAAATGGTAAAACACACTATTTGTTTAGGATATGAAGAAGTAACAGACATCACACCTGATGTTCGTATAACATTATATAACGCAGGACATATGCTTGGAAGTAGTTTAGTTCATATTCATGTAGGGAATGGACTTCACAATATGGTATATACTGCAGATTTAAAATATGGTAAAACAATGTTACTTGAACCTGCAGAAACAAAATTTCCGCGATTAGAAACCCTGATGATTGAAAGTACGTATGGAGCAAGAGATAATGTGATGCCTCCTGCAAAAGAACAAGACGAGCTATTAAAAGAAATCATAACTAATACTCTTAAAAGAGGAGGAAAAGTTTTAATGCCGACACTTGGTTCAGGAAGAGCACAAGAAGTGATGATTCTTATAGAAGCTCTTGTACAAGAAGGAAAAATAGATACAATACCTGTCTATGTTGACGGAATGGTATGGGATATTACTGCAATTCACACTGCATACCCTGAGTTTTTGAATCGAAACATTCGTAAACAAATATTCCATAAAGACAACAACCCATTCTTGAGTCCAATTTTTAAAGAAGTAGGATCTGCAAAAGAAAGAAAACAAATTATTGAAAGTGGCGGACCATGTGTTGTGATTGCAACAAGCGGAATGCTCGTGGGAGGACCATCTGTTGAATACTTGAAAGCACTTCATGGAGATAAGAAAAACAGTTTGGTTTTCAGTTGTTATCAAGCAGAAGGATCTTTAGGGCATAGAATTAGACGAGGAGATAGAGAAATAGTTATGAGTCATGATCCTAGTGGGAGACCTGATGTGATGAAAATAAACATGGAAGTATTCAAAATTGAAATTACAGGTCACAGTGATCGTAAGGAACTTATGAATTATGTATCTAGGTGTAATCCTCGACCAAAGAAAGTAATAATTAATCACGGAGAGAATTCTAGATGTTTAGATTTAGCAAGCAGTATTCATAGACAATTTAGAATTGAAACACAAGCTCCAAGGAATTTAGAGAGTATAAGGGTTAAGTGATTGATTAATATTTAAAATTTATTTTAATTTTTTTATTCTTTTTATTTATTTTCTTATTTTTTAAATTTTTTATTTGTTTTTATTTTTTTGTTTTGCCCCTATTGTTTATTTCTTAAACTTTCAAGACCTGCATATTTTAATTGTATTTTAGCTTGTTTTGTGCAGCTTAGATTAGAATATTTGGCTAACAAACTAAGACTCGTCGGAATTTTATATTTTTCAGAGAATTCATAAGCTTCAAAAAGCATGATGAGTTTTTCTAAAGGGATCAATTCGCATGTTTTTTGTTTTTTTAGATAAACTAACACGGCAGTTTCTTTCGCCCACTCACCGTTGCATTCGTTTATTGCTTTTTGAGCGATAAGAGATACAAGGTTTGTTCTTTCATTTTTTAGTTCTATTTTTTGTGTTTTATTTTTTTCACTTATTTTTTTCTTTGACTCCATCCATGTATCATATTGCCCTGTGATGTTTATGTATTGTCTGGCATTTTCCATTGAATTACATGCGAGTATTTTTTTTACTTTTTGCAAGGTTTTTCCTTTTAGTAAAAAATCATCATAAAGAAATTCTTTAATTTTTATTTTTTCTCCGTCGATTTTTAAGTATTCTTCTCCTATTTTACCTAATAAATTCCAATTTAATTCAGGTTCTTTTGTTAAATTTAGCATTTGAAGATTTGGTTCTGCATATAATCTTGTAAGAACTTTATTTTTTGCAGTATTGTAAATAAATTCTTTGTATGAAACGCCAACAATTTTTCCATAAAGAATATAATAATCATTTAGTTGTTTTTGTGTCATTTCTACTTTTGCTAAAACTTCCTGGAGAGTGTAGTTATTTTTTGCAAGATTGTCAATTTCTTTTAGATACTCTGGTGCACTAATGCTAGTTTTTTTAATTCTTTTGAACTTGTTTTTTTGTAATTTTATTCTGTTCGCATTTGATAATTTGAGAATGTCTTTTGAAATAATTCCTGTTTGTTCACTGATTTTATTTGAAGTTTGATAGCCTTTAGAAATAGCTTTTTTTATTTGTTCGATTTTTTTAATTGAATCAATTCCAACTCTTAAATTGAGGTACACTCTAATCGTGCTTGTGCTAATTTCTAATTCTTGGGCAATTTCTTTTTTAGTTTTACCCTGTTCTTTTAGTTCTAGAATTTTGTCAATAGTGTCTGCTATCATATTTTATTTTTTTATTTTATTAGTTTGGGTTTTTTTGTTTTTGTTTTTTTCTAGTATATTGAGGTAAGTCTATATTTCCGAGTTCTGCGTATTTTTTAATAGTTTCATTTGTATGTCCTATCATTTGTTTTATTTTGCTCACGCTGTCTGCACCTTGATCAATAACATCATTTATTTTTTTGATCATTACATATTTTCGAGTTTCACTTTTTTGAATTTCTTTTATCTCGTAGGTTAAATAAGGTTTATTTATTTTATTTGTGAGTTCTGGATAAATATTTTTTAATCCTTGGATTATTATTTGAGAAATATTTGCTCTTTGTTTTAAATATTTTTTATACGATGTGTTGTCTATTTCTAATATTTCTTTTATATCTTCGTGTTTGATTTTATTATCTATTGCTTTATAAATTTCACTGGCTTTTTTATATGAAAAATATTGTATTCTATGTTTGTTTCTAATTTTCCTATTTTTTTTGCGAATTATGTTTATGTTCTTGCTTTTTTTTTCAAGTACTAATTGTTGTTCAATTACGTACTGAGGTAGGTTTATGAAGTAGCTTATATCTTTAGATGAAAAAACAGTTTCTAATATTGTTAAGATTCTTTCCTTTTGTTTTGAACTAATTCTTGTGATCTCTTTGTTTTGTTTATAATTGCTCAATAACTTTAGTCCTGCTAGCGAAAGATGGTGACTAACTTGACTTTCTGAATTAATATCGCAATATTTTCTTAGTAATTTTAAACTTGAGGATATGTTGTGTTTTTTAGCAAATTCATAAGCTTCATAAAGTTTAATTAATTTTTCTAGAGGTACTTGATTAATTATTTTGTTTTTTTTTAAATAAACTCTTAGTGCAGTTTCTTTTGCCCACTTATTATTGCAATCTTTCATTGCTTTTTCAGTTAGAATTTCTATTAATGCTTTTTTTGTGTTTAGTTCATTTTGTTCTTTTTTATTGTTTAAGTCTTTTTTTATTTTCTTCTTTTTTTCTTTTGATTCGACCCATTTATCATATTGACCTGTTGTGTTCACATATTGTCTTGCACGTTCTCTAGAACCATAACCGATATGTTTTTGTATTTCGATTAATGTTTTCCCTTCCAGAACAAAATCATCATAAAGAAATTCTTTGATTTTTATTTTTTCTCCATCGATTTCTATTTCATCTTCTACAATTTTACCTAATTGTTTCAAACTTATGCCTGAATTATGAACGAAACTTGATATTCGAATATTTTTTTCATTATTTAATGTTCTTATAACTTCATTTTTATCAGTTTGGTATCTTAGTTGTTTGTAGGTAATTTGACTTTTTTGGCCGTACCAGGTGTAACAATAATTAATTTCTAGGGATGATTTATTTGTTTCTGCTAAAATTTCATCAAATGTTTTTCCTGAATCTGCGAGCTGTTCGATTTTTTTCAATAAATCAGTTTTTGTTTTTTTGTTTTTTTTATTAATTGCGTTTTTTGCATGTTTTTTTCTTTTCAGAATAATTCGATTTGCATTTGCTATTATGTTTATGTATGAGTGGGATATTTTGGTTTGTTTACTAATTTCTTCTGCAGTTTTATTTCCTCTTAAAATCTCGGTTCTTATTAGTTCTAATTTTTTTAATGCCTTTTTACTTGTTCTTATTGCTTTGTATGCGCTGATTGTTTTTATTCCTAATCCGATTGATTCAGAGATTTCATCTATTGTTTTGCCTTGCGATTCTAATTCTAGAATTTTGTCAATATTATCTGCTAGCCGCCCCATATGGTTATATGTTAGGATGCTGGTTTATAAAATTTACCTATTTTTACTACTTTAGAATGGGTTTTTTTGTATTTAATGGTGTGTAGGGGTTTATTCATATTCTACTTTATGCCATACAATAAAGCACTCTCTAGAATCTTGAATCTTTGTTAAGGGCTTAATTTTTGAGATTGTTTCTTCTTTAGTAATTTTAGGGGATATTTTTGTGTCATATTCAATATTGTCAAATTCAATTCTTCCAAAGAAATTAAATTTTTCAAGATTAAGTGCAAGATTTGGATTTAGTTTATATGTTTGATTTTCACAAATTATCAAATCTTGTTTTATAAGATCTTTTAAAATATTTTGAGTGTGGTGGAATTCAAAACCCTTGTTAATTATATGCGCCATTCCAAATTCTTTTAGTTCAAGAGCAATAGATAAAATACCTAATTGATTTGGACTAAGCTTCGAAAGATCGGGAACATCTGCAGCACTATCAGAATCAATATTTTGGATAACTTTTCCCTGAACTAATTCAATAAGAATATTAAATCTGTCACAATTAATTTGCAAAGCAGGAATAAGATAAGTTTTTATTTCTCTAATTGGTTTATCAGACATTAATCTTATTTCATTAGGAGAAATTTTTGGTTTAATTAATGGTAAGAGGTTATCAAACTTTTTTACTTTATCTATAAAAGATTCATTATTCCTTGTGCTTTCAGGTTTATTAGATTCGATATCTATTGATTCTTTTCCATCTTTTTTTGTTTTTGTTTCATTTTGTGAGCTAGTTTCATTGGGGGAGTTAGTTTCACTGTTGTTGTTGTTGTTATTATTATTATTATTATTATTGGATTCTTTAATAATATCTTTTGCAATTCCTCCATGCTTTGTTTTTCTTGGACGAATATCGACGAGAAGAGGAATGTCTACAAGACCCGTAACAAGAGCAGTACCAATACTCAAATTTTTAATTTCTTCTTGAGACTCATAAGTAATTCCTTCAACAGACTGAGAAATTGCTTTAAGATCATTAGGATTTGTAGATTTTAAAATCAACTGTGTTGAAACTTGAGACAAAACAGATTTATCAACTCTTGCAGGACGCTGAGTTACGATGCATAAGCCCAGGCCAAATTTTCTGCCCTCGCTTGCAATAGTTCGTAATATTTTAGTAGATTTTGATTCACTAAATACTTTTTCAGGACAAAATAAATGAGCTTCTTCAATAACTGCAAAAAATGGAGGTATTGACTCGCGTTTTCTTGCTTCAAATAAATCTTTCATCAACTTATGAACAATAATTTCAGCAGCTTCAGGATCCACACCTTTCAAATTAATGATTGTGCAATTATTTGGCTTGACTAATTCATTAAGAGGAGTTGGTTCTGGAGAAAAAATTCTAGTTTGTTTAAAATAATCCAGCATATCAATTAAACTCCACTTAGCATTATTATCTTGTAAGCTTAAATTATGAATGAGTGAATCAAATGTAACCTCTTCCATATTTTTAATTGTAGCATACAAACAAGCAGTCTGATTCGGATTAAGTCTCGACGGAAAAAGATGAATTAGTTCTTGAGTGTCAAAACGTTCAGAAAGCTTAATTGGTTTAAGTGCGGGATTAATTTGTGAATCTCCAAACTCTTGAATTTGTTTGATAAAACTTTTTGATTCAACGCCAAATTTTTCAAATAGTTTTTTATCTGAATCAGAATCATTAGGGAATTTAAGAGAATTATATTCTCCATGAGGATCAATAATAAGTAAAGGAACTCCACGTTCAAGAATCTCCTCTAAAATAACTCCAACAGTATAACTTTTACCAGAACCACTCTTTGCTAAAACTGAACAGTGTTTTGTAATTAATTTGTTAAGATCAAGATGAACATCAATATTTTTACAAGATAATTTTCCAATATATGCACCAACTCCCTTATCTAGTTTAATAATATCTCGAATTAGTTCATCCTCTGCTTTTAGTACTTCAGTTCCTGGTTCAAGCGGAGATCTAAGTTGTTGAATTCTGGTATCAACTTTGAAACCTATTATTGAACAATGTGCAGTGGTTCTTTGAGAATCACGTTCTACTTCTAAAATTTGAGAAAGCACAAAAAACGGTTCAGCACTAATAGAATTATCATTATGTAAAACTTGAACATAATCAAACTTCTTAGCATCGAGTGCATTTTCAACCTCAAAAATAAACTTTCTTGTAGAGGTTTTCCCAATTATTCTGCCTAACATCATTTCGCTATAACGAAATTATTTTGAGTTTATTAATATTTGGTGATTCGAGAATAGATTTAATTTTAATTGACTATATTTTTTTTTAGAAATATTTAAATAAACTGTATTTTTGATAATAAGTAGAGGTGAAAATAATGGCTCCAATATCTTGTACATTTACTGCTTATGGTCACGAAAATATTCTTTCAACACATAGAAACACTCTAGAAATAATAAAATCTAAAGAACTTAGTAAAAATGGAGATTGTATTGTTGCAACCGGAGCAAATTTTTCATATTCTAAACTCAAACCATTATTGAAATATAAAAAATTAAAATTAATTTTGCAAGCAGGAAGATCTGAAGAAATAGTTTATTTCAATACTAATCCTGATTATTCTAGTAAAGATGAACTTGTAATAAGATTATCTGAGTTTGCTTCAGAAAGAACTCTAGGTGTTAGGTCTGATAAAGGATCATCAATGATTAATAGAAAATTTATAAAAAAAATACAAAAACCAAAACAAAAAATTACTTTTACTATAGAACCTCAAATAAAAGCAGTAGTGATGGACTTTGACGATACTATAGAAGATTTTCAACTTGTAAAAAACAAATTATATTTACATATGTCAAAAATTTTATTTGAAAAATATGATATTTATCCTGATAGTTCACTCAGATTTCTGAATGAAATAGATGAGATTACCGGACATAAAGGAATGCATGGAAGTCCTAAATTTTCAGATCGTCATAGGTGGTTTAAAGAACTATTTGATTTTTTTGGAATTAAATTTTCAAAGCAAAAAACAAAAACCGAAATAGATTTTTTAGTGAAAGAATTTTGGGGTTTTGTTGACAAAAATATTAAAATGTTTCCTCATGCAATTAAGATATTAAAAGAACTTAAAAAGAAATATTTTTTAATAATTATGAGTGATAGCGACGGAACAAAAGAAATAAAATTGAAACGAATGAAAAAATTAGGCATTCTCGATTTATTTGATATAATTCTAACAAGTGACGATACAAATTTAGGCAAACCGAATATGAAATTTTATAATTCTATTTTCAAAAAGTTTAAGTTAAAGCCAGAAGAATGCATTATGATGGGAGACAAGCCAGAAGTTGACTTGGAACTAGCAAAGAAAATCGGCATGAGAACTGTTTGGGTTAAACATGGTGATTGGGCAAAATCTTTAGAAAATAAACGCTTTGATTATATTGATTATGAAATAAGGGGATATAAGAATTTTTTTAAAGATGTAGATGTATTGTGATAGTATTTTTTTTTTGTTATTGTAAAAAATTAAAATAAATCAAAAGAATAAAAAAATTAATTTTAATATTTTTTTAATAAGTCATTTACTTTATTTGGATCCCAGCCAACACCAATTAATCTTTGATGAACTTCTTCTTTAGATCGTCCAAGAGTCTTACACTCTTTAACATACTTTTTAAGTTCATTTTGTACGTGATTGGGCTCTGTTTTAAAAATTCCTGATAACTTTCTATGATTAATAATTAAAATTAATATCACAAATCCTATTATTAGGACGATAGCTATGCTGATTAATCCACTATTCATCTCTGTTTTTTTATTTTCAAAATCTGTTTGTTGATTTTTATTTTCATCATCTAAAGTAGGAAGATTTAATGATTCAACATTGGCAGGTTCTGTTAGTGGAGGTGGAATAGATTCTTGAGCAGATTCTTTATTTTCTTCGTCTTTTTGTGCATTATCCTCTTTATTTTCATTCACGTTATCATTTTCGATATTTTCATAATTTGTTTCTGTTAATTCTGTTTTAGGTTCTTCAATAGCGATAGAATCATCTTCTAAATCAACTGTATTTTTAACTGCTGTAATCAACAAGAAATTAGTTGGAATGATTTTAGATTCATAATAAAAATAATTGTCATCAGAACCTATAATTTTTAGATCATCTAAACGTGCCCATTCACCTTCGCCATATCCTTTGTTTTCATACAATGCAATATCATGTTGTGATAATTGTAAATTTGATAAAAAATCTCTTGAAACTCTAAATTCAATCTCAACACTGTCCAATGCTTTGTAAGTCATACCTGAGTATTTAAAATTAATAAGTTCATATATATCTCCAACTACTGCAGGGAGTTTTTTTGGAACTACAAATAAATTGTATACTGAAAATAATCCTTGATCAATTTTTTTGTTTAAAGTAAATTTAACTTCACGAATAGAAATATCTTCGGGTTCAACAGTTAAAGTATTGAGGGTATTTGCTTGTAAAACATCCCAGCCAATACCATCATGAGAATCTGCGTTTGCAGAATAAGAAAATATGCAAATTAGTAGTATAAGTTCGACTAAAAGTATAGTTAACTTTTTCATTGAATCACCCCTTAGGAACTATCGGAAGCGAAGGAAGTATATAAAGTTTATTAAATTATTAAACGGGTAGAATTTTAAACTGTTAGAACTCTCCTAAAGACTTTTGTGTTTTTTTTGTGATGACATTTTTATAACACTTCCATGTTTTTCTAAAAATTTCAGGATGCTTGTCAAAATTTTGTTCAAGAAATAATTTAGTTTTAGGATCAGAAGGATAACCACTACCCAAATCACCCACTTTAAGTTTTAGTTCTTCAATTGCTCTATCTCGAGTCACTTTTGCAATGATTGATGCTGCACCTGCGACAGGATATGTTAAATCTGCACCATGTTCGCAAATAAGTTCACACTTAACATTAAGTAATGCTTTAAGGTAATCAGAGTATGCTTTAATATTATTACTCGGACAATCAACAAAAGCTCTAGTTGGTTTTAATACATTTATTGCATTTGCAGTTGATATTGCTTCAAGCCAATTAAGATTTAGTGCAGGATCAAGAAGTGCACTATCAATATCTGCAGGGGATGAAGTAACAACGTGGTGAGAATACTTAATTAATTCTTCATATAGTTCTTCTCTTCTTTTTGGACTAAGAAGTTTAGAATCTGTTACACCTAAAGCTACTAATTTATCTACATCTTTTTCATCAATTGCAAAACCACAGATTATCATAGGGCCAATTGCAGGTCCTCTTCCTGCTTCATCAATACCGCAAATAAGTGCCATATCATATGAAAGAAAAATGATGATTTATTAATGTTTTCTAAAAGATCCACTGTATGTTAACTTTGAATTCTTGAATGGTTTATATTCTTTGATTATTTTTTGGTAGCGTGCGCTGATTTCTTTTTGTTCTTTTGAGGTCATTGGAGTGGTTTTATTAGGCCATCTCACCGGATTAAAATCAGGATGAACTTTGTTTTCAATAAATTGGTCTGTTGCAGTAAGTTTTAGATATTGTTCGACAGTTGTTGGATCTTCGTCGAGGTCAAGATATAATACTTTTTCGAGTTTGCTTGTTATTGGATTTGCGCACCATTCAATTGGCATATATACTTCGGGTTTGTCATTTTGTTCCCAGGTCATGAGTTCGTTGTACTCTGTTTTTATTTTTTTTTGATCTTCTATTATGCTTCCGATGCAATTCTTGGCAACTATTCCCCCTCCAATTGCAATTGCTATGTAAAAGATTCCTCCAATTACGTTATCATAATTGTTAGCCCACCAACCAAGAGTTTTTATTTCTCTAAGTGTCTTTTTAATTTTAGATTTTTTCTTGCACATTTTTTATATCTCTATACATTTATTCATTATTATGTTTGTTTTGATTTAATTTTAAACCCTTTTCGGGTTTTTTTTACTATTAAGGGGTTATTTCGCCACGTATTTATACTTTAACTCTCCTTTGATTGGAGAGTGATAGAAAAGTTTATATTGTTGTTTTGTTTAGTGTTTAATTTATGCAAGAAACAGATATCAAAACATTGGAATTAGCAGGGCTTACTCATGCACAGGCAGTAATATATTTGACGTTGTTAGAGATTGGTCAAAGCAAAATTGGAATGATGATTGAAAAAACAAAATTACAGTCGTCTGTTGTTCATAACAATGTTAACAAACTAATTGAGCTTGGACTAATTAATTTTGTTCTTGTGGGAAAAATAAGACATTATCAAGTTGCAGATCCAGATGTTTTTTTAAATTTTTTAGATGATAAGAAAAAAGAAATTGATGAATCAAAAAAAGAAATACAAAAAATATTACCTAAATTAAAATTAATTAAAGAATCTACAAAACAAAAAACTAATGTTGAAGTGTTCAAAGGTCGAAGAGGATTTCAGAGTGCATATTTGGAAGAATACAATAGAATTAAGCAAGGCGAGGAAACTGTTTTTATTGGACTTCCAAAAGAATATCAACAAGATGAAGAAATTCATAAAATATTTAATAAGTTGGATTTAATATTGCGGGAAAAAAAATGTTCTATAAGGGGACTGGGTCATGTCTCAAATAAAAAAATATGGGATAAATTTTATTCTGGTTCACCAACTTATTCTATGAAATATCTCGATGAAGATTTTCCTTGGGGAGTTATGATTTTTGGAGATGGAATAATTCTTGCAATGTGGGGGGATGAACCCATATTAATTAAAGTTAAAAATAAAAAATTCAGAGATAATGCCCTTAATTATTTTGAAAGTAAATGGAAAGAAGCGAAGAACTAATTATTTAATTATTTGTTAAAATTAAAAAATGGTGGAGAGAAAAATAATAGCGAAGGGTGGATTTGAATTCGGCAACAGTCTCTCCAGCTGTTTCCACCGACCTTCGGGTTTCACGAACGTAATATACGCCATATGAGCCCGACGGGCACTCCTGACTGCCCTACCTCGCTATTTTGTTGATTTGTCAGGTATGATATTGTGAAATTTATGGTTATTTATAAAGCTTGTTGTTTACTTAGATAATGTTATTTTCAGAAATCTTTAAAAAGAAGCTGTTTTTCTTTGGGTTTGATGTGACTTAGTTACATTAAACTTTTTTGCCGCGGTCGCTTAGTCTGGCCATAGCGGTAGATTGCTACGAGCTATTAGTTCGTTAGAAACTTACTATGGTTTACAAAGATCTACTGTCCTCCGGGGCACGCGAGTTCAAATCTCGTCCGCGGCGTTTTTTATTTCTTTTTTATTTTGTTTAATTAATAAACTAAGAATAAGTATAATAGATAATATAATTTAAAAAAATAAAAAATTTAAAAGTTTTATTTAGTTTTTTAATATCTATAATGCTCTGGTTTAAATGGACCGTTTTCATTTATATCAATGTAGTCTGCTTGATCTTTTGAAAGTTTAACCAATTTTACTCCTAGTTTATCTAAATGAAGTCTTGCAACTTCTTCATCTAAAAATTTAGGCAACATATAAACTTTATTTTCGTATTCTTTTGTCCAAAGTTCCATTTGTGCCAAAACTTGATTTGAAAAAGAAGCACTCATAACAAAACTTGGATGACCTGTAGCATTACCTAAATTTACTAGTCTCCCTCTAGAAAGCATGATAATTGAGTGTCCATCTGGAAAAATAAATTTATCTACTTGAGGTTTAATATTTAGTTCTTTAATTCCAGGATACTGTTCTAATTTTTCCATTTGAATTTCATTATCAAAATGTCCTATGTTGCAAACAATAGATTCATCTTTCATTTTTTCCATGTGTTCAACAGTAATAATATCTTTATTTCCTGTTGCTGTAACATAAATATCTCCTTCGGATAATGAGTCTTCAACAGGTTGAACTCGGTAACCTTCCATTGCTGCTTGTAAAGCACAAATAGGATCAATTTCAGTAACTATTACTTTTGCACCAAAACCTCTCATGCTTTGTGCACAACCTTTGCCAACATCTCCATAACCGCAGATAACAACAGTTTTACCTGCAATCATAACATCAGTACCTCTTTTTATTCCGTCAGCAAGACTTTCTCTACAACCATATAAGTTATCAAATTTACTTTTAGTAACAGAATCATTAACATTAATTGCAGGGAATAATAATTTTTTTGCTTCAACCATTTGATATAGTCTATGAACTCCTGTTGTGGTTTCTTCAGAAACTCCTTTAATATCTTTGGATATTCTCGTCCATTTATTATTATCTTGAGAATAACTTTCTTTTAAATTAGCCATGAGTTCTCGAACATCTTCACCTTCAGAACTATAATCTCTTTCTAATATTAAAGGATCCTTTTCAATTTCAACACCTTTGTGAATCATAATTGTTGCATCTCCGCCATCGTCGACAATTAAATTAGGACCTGCTCCATTTCCAAAATCTAATGCTTTTCGAGTGCACCACCAATATTCTTTTAATGTTTCACCTTTCCACGCAAAAACTGGAACTCCTGTTTTTGCAATAGCTGCTGCTGCATGATCTTGAGTAGAATAAATATTGCATGAAGCCCATCTAACTTCTGCACCAAGTTGTACAAGGGTTTCAATCAAAACTGCAGTTTGAATAGTCATGTGAAGACTACCCATGATTCTAGCGCCGCGTAATGGTTTTTGTTCTCCATATTTTTTACGAATTGCCATGAGTCCAGGCATTTCTTTTTCTGCAATTTCAATTTCCTTTCTACCATAGTCTGCAAGAGAAATATCTTTTATTTTATAATCAACTTTTTGTTCAACAACAGTTTCAGGCATGTTGTTTTCAGCCATATTATTTTCAGTTATTTTGTGTTCAGTTATGTTAGTTTCAGTCATGTTGCTTCCATTTATATTATTTGCATCTATGTTATTTTCATTCATATTATTCACCTTTTCAATTAATTTATTAATATTATTTTTAATATCGAATTCTAATCTAGCACCTTTACTGTTTACAATTTGAGACGCTGCGTAACTTGCAATATAGCCTGACAAATTCAAATTTAGATTATTAGAAATACCAAATAAAATACCTGCAGCATACATGTCCCCTGCACCATTAGTATTCACAATATTTGTTTTGTAAGAAGGAATTTTGTAAATGTTATTGTTTGACTTTATCATACTGCCGTGTTTTCCAAGTTTCACAATTGCAACCTCGCACATTTGTGAAATTTCATTAAGAGCATCTTCATCTTTTTTACCTGTAAATGCTTCTGCTTCGGTTTCATTTACAAAAACAATATCAAAAAACTCATTTACAAGTTTATGAAATGATTCTAAATTTCTTTTAATGAGTGCCGGATCTGATAAATCAACAGAAATTTTAACTCCGTTATTTTTTGCAATTTTCATTGCGTGAAGTGCTGTTTCTCGTAGATTAGGATCTTCAAGTTGGTATGCTTCAACATGTAGAATTTTACTTTGTGCAATATCATCGTGAAATATATCTTCTTTTTTGAATTCTAGTGCTGCGCCAAGATGAGTTGCAAATGTTCTTTCAGAATCAGGTGTTATAAAGGTAATCGCATGTCCTGTTGTTGCATGTTCATGTTTGGATAATTTAGATTTTACGCCTTGTTTGATTGTTTGTTGTTCATAAATGTCTCCATGATTATCAGTTCCAATTTTACCAATAAAAACAGCGTTTCCTCCTAAAGCACTAATTCCTGCTAAAGTGTTTGCAGAACTTCCGCCGGGAGATGTGATAATTTTATGATTCTCTAATTTTTTTAAAATATCTGAACTTTTACTTTTATCAATTAAATGCATTTCTCCTTTTTTTAAATCAAAATTAATAAGAATATCTTTTTCAAGTTCTACTGTGAAGTCTAATAATGGATTACCTATTCCTACAACATCAAATTGTTTCATCGAACTAAATAAGAAAAAATGATTCTATAAAAGTGTTTCTTTTAATTTAAAAAGCAATTTTTTATACTATATATTGTTTGTTGTTTGAAAATTTATTCTGTGCGATGTTAGTTATTAAATAAGGGCTATTATTATCATTATTGTTATTATTATGATTTATTATTGTAGTTCAAACTTTTTTAAACCCATTTTCAAAATCTTCAATCAAATCTTGAATATTTTCAATACCTACTGAGAACCTAACTAAATCGTCAGTAATATGGGCTTCTTCTCTTTTTTCTTTTGAAACACCTGCGTGAGTCATAGAAGCAGGATGTTGAATTAATGATTCTACGCCTCCTAAAGAAACTGCTAAAGTTATTAGATCAAGATTATTTAAAAGTTTTTTAGCATTACAAAATCCTCCTTTTATTCCAAAACACATAATATTTCCAGGACCTTTCATTTGAGTTTTTTTTGCAACAAGTTCATATTGAGGATGATTTGGTAATCCTGGAAATGAAACCCATTCAACTTTAGGATGATTAACTAAATAATCTGCAACAATTATTGCATTTTTTTGCATCTCGTCCATTCTTATGCCTAATGTTTTAACTCCCTTGAAAAAAGATGCTGCTTCAAGAGGCGAAATAATTCCTCCAGTGTTTGCAATAATATTTTTGTAATTATAATAATCTTCTTGTGTTTTTGTAATAATGATTCCTCCAACAGAATCTGCATGTCCTCCAATAGATTTAGTCATAGAATGCAAAACTGCATCAGCACCAAAATCAAGAGGTGTTTGTAGGTATGGTGAACAAAAAGTATTATCAACAACTAACTTAATCTTTGTTTCAAATTCTTTTTCAGCTTCTCTTATAATTTTCGAAACACCTTCAATATCTGTAATTGATAATGTAGGATTAGCAGGAGTTTCAATATAAACTAATTTTGTGTCTGGGCAAATAGCAGTTCCAACAGCGCTAAGATGGGATGTGTCTACAAAAGAAGAAAGAACACCCCATTTTTCATAAAATTCAGATTTTTCAAGAATACTTCTTGAAGGCCCATATATCGAGGAGGTTGCAACAACATGAGAATACTTATCAAGATTTAAAAAATAAACTGCATTAACTGCAGCCATTCCTGAAGCTGTCGCGACTGCATCATAACCATTTTCTAATTTTGCAATCTTTTTTTCTAAAGCACGAGTAGTGTTATTAGAAAGTCTAGAATAAATCCCTTCTTTGTCCTTACTTGCAAAACGATTGGCACCATCTTCACAACTTTCAAAAACATAAGTTGATGAATTTTCTATAGGAGGATTTACAGGACCCTTTTTTGCATGATAACCTGCGTGAATTGCATTAGAATTAAAACCCTTGTCTTTGTTATTTGATTTAGTTTCTTTATTACTCATTAAATATCACCTTCAAATTTATTTTTTTTTTTGTTCATGTTTTCAATTTTTTATTTTATCATGATTAACAATTATATCTACTATAAATTGCATTATTAGAAAATATATAAATTTGTGTTGTCTGAGAAGGTGGTGAATAAATGTTATATATTATTTCATTATTCTTAATTTTGCATTAATTAGATTTATATTGATGTGTTTAAATTGATATGCTAAAATGTAGTTGAGGTGATAAACAATGACCTATTTGAGAACACATTTATCGACAAATGGTGTTGAAAATGATTTAAGACGAGTTATGAGTAATATTGCAAAAAGTGTAAGATATATTGCTCTTGAAGTTAAAAAATTTAATAGGGGTTCTGCAGGATCTCAAAATTTGTTTGGGGAAACTCAATTAAAAATTGACCGTTTAGCAGATAAAATTATTCTTGAAAGATTAAGTGATGAAACCAGTTTTGGAATAGATCAATTCGCCTCTGAAGAACAAGATGAAATAATACATTTTGACTCAGGTAATGGAGATCTTGAAAGAAAATATTCTGTAACTGTCGATCCGCTTGATGGAAGTTCACTAGTAGATGTTAATTTATCAATAGGAACTATTGTTGCAGTTCATAAAGGAAAGATTCTTTCTGGGAAATCTGGACGAGAGAATCTTGTTGCATCAATGTTTTTTCTTTATGGTCCGGGTACAACAATGATATATTCTGCAGGAAATGGAGTTCATGAATTTATTTTAGACGTTGCAGGGAACTGGATACTAAAACAAGAAAATATTGTTATGAAAGAAAAAGGAAATTTATATTCTCCAGGAGGACTTAGAAAAGACTGGGGTGATAATCACAAAAATTTTATTGAAGATTTAGAAGAACAAGGTTACAAGTTAAGGTATAGTGGGGCATTGGTTGCAGATGTAAATCAGTTAATTTTGAAAAGAGGGGGGTTATTTTCATATCCTGCTCTTAATGAAGTTCCTGATGGTAAACTTAGACTGTTAATGGAATTGCAACCATTTTCATTTATTGTAGAAAATGCAGGTGGTGCAGCAACAGATGGATTGGTTAATATCCTTGATAAGGTTCCTACAAAATTAGATGAACGAAGTCCAATTTATATTGGTAGTAAGTATGAGGTTGAGTTGGCGAAGAAGTATTTGAATGAAGATTAATTGTTTGTATTTTTTTTGATTAATTATTCAATTCTTTTTTTATTTTCTTGTTATATTGCCATTATGTTATTTTATGTTATTTTATGTTAATTTAGGTTATTTTTGGTTATTTTACTAAGTATCTACATTTCTACCATAATTTTATAAATTCTAATTTATTTTTATATTATATGGGGAGTATTAATCAGTTTAAATTAGCTATTTGTTCATTAGCTCTTTTGTGTTTAATTTTTCTAATGTCTGGATCTGTTCTAGGTGTTAACATGACTGAGCTGTACAATAGCGAGTATGTTGTAGTTGATGTAGATATTAATTCAGGATTAGACTTAGATAAAACAAGTTCTAATTGGGCATTATCTTATCTAACTACTAACTTGAGTTTTTATCCTAGAGATACTTGGAAACAAAAAGTTCAAACATTAGAAATTAGTCCAAGTTTTGGAGAGCTTGGCGAGAGCGATGATTCAGATATTTATTTTTATTGGGATGAACCTGATTTAGATAGTTTTAATTTCGAAGTTAATAGTCGAGTAAAATCAATTAATGATTTCAAACTTATTCCTGTTAAGGTAGCATTTCCAATAAATCAAAATTTTATTCCTGATGATGTGCAAAAATACTTGGCAAGTTCAGAACATATTGATTCTGATGATCCGGATATAATTTTTCAAGCAGCAAGTCTTGCAGAAGGAGAAGATGACTTATTTTTGTTAGTTCATAAAATAGCGGATTGGGTGCGAGATGAAGTTGAATATGATTTGAGTACATTAACTGCAGAAGTAAGTCAGCCTGCAAGTTGGGTTTTAGAAAATAAATATGGTGTTTGCGATGAACTCACAAGTTTATTTGTTGCTATGCTTCGTTCAGTTGGTGTTCCTGCAAAATTTGTAAGTGGTGTGAGCTATACTGATGATCCAAGATTTCCTGATAGTTGGGGTGCGCATGGTTGGTCTGAAGTGTATTTTCCAGGAACTGGTTGGGTAGATTTTGATGTAACTTATGGAGAATATGGTTTTTTAGATCCTACACACATAAAATTAAAAGATAGTGTAGATAGTGACGAACCTGCAACACTTTATGCGTGGAAAGGGAGAGGTGTTGAAGCAACTGCAAGGAAATTAAATGTGCAAAGTGATCTTATAAACTATGTTGGATCAAAACCTCATTATGTTGAAATTGATATACAACTTCTTGCAAATCATGTAGGGATTGGTTCGTATAATTTAATTGAAGCAAAAGTATCTAATCTTTTGAATAGTTATTTATCTGCTACTGTGATGATTTCTAAAACAACAGAACTTCAAGGATTAGCAGAGGCGGATTATACTAAAATAGTTGCACTAAAACCCCAAGAAATAAAATCCGTATATTGGATATTTAGAGTTGATCCTACTTTAGATAAGGGCTATGTGTATTCATTTCCAATACAAATCAAAACTCTTAGAGGTGCTAAAGCAAGTTCTAGTTTTATGGCATCTTTTGAAGAAACTTTGTTTTCTTATGCGGAATTAAATGAAATAATAGATGCGCAGAGTTTTACAGATAAAAAATTCAATAAAGAAATCAAAGTTAATTGTGTTGCAGATAAAGAAACATATTATGAATATGACGAACCTAATGTTTCTTGTAGCTTAAAAAATTCAGGAAATGTAAATTTTCAAGAACTTAAAGCTTGTTTAGGTAAAGATTGTAAATATGCTGGTTTAAAAATTAATCAAGAAAAAGTTTTTACATTTAAAATTCCTAAGTTAAAAGTTGGATTGAACAAGTTAGTGCTCCATGTAGAAGATGACGATCTTGAGAAATCTTTAATTTTTGATATTAATGTTTTAGACACGCCCCATCTTTTTATAGATGAAATTGAATTTCAGTCGGAAATAGACTATGAATTACCTTATCAAATAAAATTTATATTGGTTAAAGAAAGTAAATCAAAACCACAAACTGTGCAAGTGCTGTTAGATGCTGCTGGATTAATACAAGAAATAACTGAAGTTGAATTAGAGCAATCTAAAAAATATGTAATTAATTTAAATAGCCAGGATTTAACAGATGATCAAAATGAGTTTAGTATTACTATTAATTATGAAGATTTTAATGGGAACAATTATTCAGAACAGGAAACATTTTCAGTTAAGTTAAATGAATTAACTTTTTGGCAAAAAACTAAACGCTTATTTGTAAAATTAGATCTTGTCATAAAAAACTGGTTAGGTTAAGGTGAACTTTATGAAATCAATTAATCATTTTTGCACATTTCTTTTCGTAGCAGTTGTTATTTTTATAGGTTTATTTATGATGGGTTGTGATCAAAATATTGATTGTGATTCTAATAAAAAAGATTGCTTAACTGATACAAATAATATGAAAGATTCATTAAATTCAGATAAAAATTCAGATAAATTAAACTCAGATGAATTATTAAAAAATTCAGACGAAGTAAATCTAGAAGAATTATATGCTTGTTCATCCGACGATGATTGTATTGTTGGAGGGTGCAGTGGTCAATTATGTACTGCAAAACAGACTACTGAATCTGGCGAAAAAGATTTATTAATATCTACTTGTGAGATGAAACCAGAATATGTTTGCTATAAAATAACAACTTGCGGATGTGTTGATGGGGTGTGTGATTGGAACAAGAATCTTGATTTTACATCATGTTTAGAAGAAAAAAAGAGTTTGGATGAGTTAAGTTTAGATGATTCAACTAATCAAATAGGAGGACCTCAATAATGACAAAAAAAATGACAAAAAAAGATACTACTGAGACAATTGAAATAATAGTTCCAGATACTAGCATAATAATTGATGGTATTTTATCAACAAAATTAAAATCAAAAGAACTTGTTATCAAAAAAATATTAATTCATGAAGCAGTTCTTGCAGAACTTGAAAATCAAGCAAATCAAGATAAAACAATTGGTGTCTTAGGATTAGAGGAAGTTAAAGAAATTAATGAGTTAAGTAAAGACTTAGGATTTGAATTTGAAGTTTTGGGACAAAGACCTATTTTGCGCAATAGTAAAGATGCAAAAGAAGCAAAATTAGGTAGTATGGATTATTTAATAAGAGAATTAGCATGGGAAAATAGTGCGTGTTTACTAACTTCTGATAAAATTCAAGCAAAAGTTGCAGAAGCAAAAGGAATAAATTGTATTTATTTTAAAAAAGATTTGAACCAAGAAAAAAAACTTATGTTAGAATCATTTTTTGATGAAATGACTATGAGTGTTCACCTTCGAGAAAATGTAGAACCCTTTGCAAAAAAAGGAAGACCTGGAGAATGGGAATTTGTTTGCGTGCGAGACAAAAAATTAACTCGTAAAGAAATTAAAGACATTAGTGATGAAATAATAGAAGAAGCTGGAAAAAGAATTGACTCTTTTATAGAAATAGAACGGCCAGGTAGTATAATTTCTCAATTAGGATTATTTAGGATTGTGATTACAAAACCTCCTTTTTCAGACGGATGGGAAATAACTGCTGTTCGACCTGTAAAAAGATTAAGTTTGGACGATTATGAATTACCTTCTAAAGTACTGGAGCGAATTGAACAACAAGCAGAAGGAATGCTTATTGCAGGAGCACCAGGTCAAGGAAAATCTACATTTGCACAAGCATTATCTGATTTTTATGCAAGTAAAAATAAAATAGTAAAAACAGTAGAAGCTCCTCGAGATTTAATATTGGCAGACAACATAACTCAATATGCTATAAGTCATGGAACTCCTGAAGAAGTGCATGATGTATTATTACTTTGTAGACCTGATTATACTATTTTTGATGAAATGAGAAACACTAATGATTTTTCTTTATTTGCAGATTTGCGACTTTCAGGAGTAGGGATGGTTGGAATAGTTCATGCAACAAATGCAATAGATGCTATTCAAAGATTTATTGGACGACTAGAACTTGGAGTAATTCCTCAAGTAATTGATACTGTAGTTTTTATAAAAAATGGAGAAATTGGGAAAATATTTGAAGTTGAGATGAAAGTAAAAGTTCCTAGTGGAATGGTTGAAGCAGATCTTGCACGACCTGTAGTTTGTGTTTCAGATTTTTTAACAGGAAAACTTGAGTTCGAACTTTATAGTTATGGGGAAGAAACAGTTGTAGTTCCAGTATCTGAGGAAGCGTCTTCAAATTCTGTTTCACCAGCAAAAAAACTTGCTGCAAAAGAAATAGAAAAAGCAACACAAAGATATGCTTCTCGTGTTATTGTCGAAATGAAATCTGAACATAGTTGTATTGTTAAAGTTCCTGAAAAAGAAATTTCTAATGTTATTGGAAAACAAGGAAAAAATGTTATAAAACTAGAAAAAGAGTTAGGACTAAAAATAGATGTTCAAGCAATTACAGCTGATGATTCTGAAGGTTCTACTCGAAACCGCGATGTTAGTGAAGAAACTGGAACTGAAATAGGCTTTGACGTAGAGATTAGTAAAAAGTCTATACAATTTTTAGTAGATCCAGAATATGCGAATGAATCAGTTGATATTTATATCGAGGGAGAATTTTTAATGGAAGCAAGAGTAAGTAAAAAAGCAATCATTAAATTAAAGAAAGATAATAAAATTGGTAAAACTTTATTGGTTCATATCGACGAAGGTGATGAAATAAGAATGTTTGTTTGAGCATTATATTGCTTATTACTTATCATTTATTTTTTTTTATTTTTTTTTATGGCTAATTTTTTTCTCCATCGATAAGTGTAAATTTTTTCTTTTTCTCTTTTCTATGGTTTTTATATTTTTCTTCTATTCTTTTTACAACATCATCTAATAATTCTATCGAGTTATGTAATTTTATTTTATCGTCTTTTGAATTTATTTTTTCAAAAAATTCATCACTATCTAATCCTCTTTGTTCAAAAGAGTAACAATTTAAATACCAATTTCCATCAATTTGTTTGGAAACAATTGTTCTACAATCTCTATCGTCTATGTAGTCCATAACTAGTTGTTCTTGACCAAACACATTTTTTGTAATGTATTGAGAAAAATAACTTGAAGGTCTTTTTAGTTTTTCCATGTGTTTTTTAGTATGCATTCTTGGAACTGCGGTTTCATATGATGTTGCAGCAAGTTCTAAAAGAATGTCTTCTATTTTTTCCTCATTTTCTGGAATGATTTTGATAGAATAATTATCTGTTTTTTCATATTTCATTTTTATTCGCAATTTTGAATCTTAGCAATATTAATTGTTTGCCAAAAACTATGTCCATTTTTGTATCTGTCTATTAAGTGATGTTTGTCTTTAAGATATTCAGTCCATTTTTTGTTAAATGCAACATTGAAAACTTTCAGTGGAACATCAAGACTTTTAATATATTCTGCAGTTATTTTTTGATATGCTTTTGTTTGTTGTATTGCTTCACGCGCATAATCTTCACAAAGACTAGAAACATTAGTTAAAATTATTCCTCCGGGTGTTGTATGGGTTGTTGTATTTCGAATTAAATATTCAAGAACTCGTATTCCTTCATAAGGATTATCGTCGCTGCTATCCATTCGGGGAATGTAGGGTGGATTGCAGACAATAAGATCAAATTTTCTTTTTTCTAAATATTTAAGTCCATCTCCAACTTCAAAAATTGTTCTTGGATCATCAATGGATTCTCTTGCGCAATTAGTTGACTCTTCATTTAAATCAATTAAAGTCATTTCCTCAAGATTTGGCAAGTTGTTAAGAAGATATTTTGAAATAAATCCTGAACCGGGACCAATTTCAATTGCACGTTTGACGTGGTCTAAATTTCCTTTTATATTTTCTGTTCTTATAGCATTGCAAAAAAGTAATGTGTCAATTGATGGGCCCCAAACACTGTTAAATTTTCCTTGCTCAAATTCTAATTGTGTATTTCCATAAATTGTTGTTTTTTTTGGAGACTCAAACAATTTGTGAACTACATCTCGAAGAACTGAATGTGGTGGATCCATTGAAATTCCATTAATATTTGGAACAAATACATGTTGGTCTCTAGTTTCTTTTGAATGCTCAGGAGTTAGTAAATTAATTTTGTAATTATCTGTAACAAGAACTGGATTTTTAAAAGTTATAACATGCATTGTTTTACTATCTGGTTGAGTATATGTTCGCTCGCCCGAATCTGTTGTATCGTGAGCAAATAGTTGAGCAAGTTCATTGCCTTGTGCATGAACTATCATTTCAGAAAGATCATCTGTAAATTTCATTATCATTTTATTGTTCCTCTATTTTTTTTGTTTTTTTTTGTTTTTTTTTGTTTTTTTGTTTATTATTTTTTTTAGCATTTTAAGTTTTTATTAATTAATGAGATAGTAAAGGTTTTACATGTTCTAAATATGTTTTTTCAATCATTGTAGCGTATGATTCATTTTCTGCTAATCTTAGTAATGCTTCGGCTCTATTCGAATTTTGTTTTTCCATTATTTTTATTACTCTTGCTTTTGTAACTGGATCGCCCGAAATTGTTTCAAGCACATAATGAGGTTTTTTCCCAAGTTTATTTTCATAACCAGTGTGTAAGCGATGCATTTCAATTACTGCTTCTAAATCTTCAAGAGCATAGTCATCTTCACATAGTTCTCTGATTGTGCAAGAATCTACTATTAATTTTCCAATAAATTCCATTACTGACAATCTTTCTGTTATTTTTGTATTGCTGTGTGGTTTGGATGTTATTAACTTCATAATTTTACCTCAACATAGTTTCAAGTGCTTTAATCATTTATAAATTTTTCGCTTTTTAACCATTATTCAGTGGTAAAAACGTAACATTTATATATGATTGAGTGCTATATTTTTATTATGAAAATCAATGATTATTTTGACAATTTGAACCAATTTATTTTGATATGCTGTTTAGATTTAGGTTTGCTTAATTTTAATTCTGATTTTAGTTCTAGTTCGAGTTCGCTGTAAGGCATCTCATTGTTGATATTGTGTTGATATAATTTATTAGATTCTATTATTAGATTCTATTGAGCTCTATGTTCTTTGTTTTTAATTTCTAATAAACTGATTGGAGGTGCTATTCATGAATTAAATAAATAGATTAACTGCTGTGCGGATGTTGTTTTCAGCAAAATTATATAAATAATAAGGAAATAAAGAAGGAATATCTTGATTTATATCTTGATTTCATTCCTAATAATTAATAATTAATATTCGAGGTGCGAATAATGTTTAATATAAAACTAATAAGAGAAAATTTAGAAGATGTAAAAGCAAATCTTGAAAGGCGAAAAACTCCTGAGTACTTAGAACTGGTTGATGAAGTAAAGCAAAAAGATGAAGAATGGAGAAAAAAACAATTCGATTTACAGAATCTAAAAAAAGAAAAAAATGAAATAAATAAACAAATTTCAATGTTAAAAAAAGAAGGCAAAGATGCAACTGAAGTTATGGAAAAAGCAAAACAACTTCCAGGGCAGATTAATCAACTAGAGGAAGATGTTGATAAATTAAAAGAACGAGTTGATTGGTTGCTTATGAGAATTCCAAATCTCTTGCATGAAACAGTTCCTTATGGTGCAGATGATTTAGAGAATGTCGAATTAAAAAAAGTTGGTGAAGTGCCTAAGTTTGATTTTGATCTTAAGTCACATGCAGAAATTGCAGAAGAACTTGGAATTGCAGATTTTGAAAGAAGTAGAAAAATTGCTGGAAAAGGATTTTATTTTTTGAAAGGAGATTTAGCAATGCTTAATCAGGCAATAATAAGATTTTCAGTAGAGCTACTTGTCAAACGAGGTTATACTTATGTTGAACCGCCGCTGATGATGCGACGAGATGCATATGAAGGAGTGACAGATCTTGCAGACTTTGAAAATGTGATGTATAAAATAGAGGGTGAAGATCATTATATGATTGCAACTGCAGAACATCCATTAGCAGCGCAATTTATGAATGAGACTATCGACGAGGATTTACTACCTTTAAAATTTGTAGGATACTCTATGTGTTTTAGAAAAGAAGTTGGAACTCGAGGAGTTGATGAAAAAGGAGTATTTAGAACTCATCAATTTAATAAAGTTGAACAGTTTATTTTTTGCAAACCTGAAGACAGTTGGGACTTTCACGAGGAGCTTCAAAAAAATTCTGAAGACATTTATATTGCATTAGGGATTCCATTTAGAGTTGTAAATATTTGTACAGGAGATATAGGTATAGTTGCAGCAAAAAAATATGATTTAGAAGCGTGGATGCCAAGACAAGAAAAATATAGAGAAGTAGGATCTAATTCCAACTGTACAGATTACCAAGCACGTCGACTAAATATTAAATGTGGTAAAGAAGGTGGTGACAAAAAATTGTTGCATACATTGAATAATACTGCTGTTGCAACATCTCGAGCATTAGTTGCAGTTTTGGAAAACTTTCAAAATGCAGATGGAACAATAACAATTCCTGAGCCACTTAGACCGTTTATGTTTGGTAAAGAAAAAATAGAACCAATTAAAAAAGTTTAATTTTTTATTTTTTTTATTCTTGTTATTTGTTTTATTCTTTTTATTTTTTTGTAAATGAGTTCTCAATGAGGGGTTACATTTACCGAAACATTTATTACTAAGTTCTAAAATTTTATGATGTATTAGTAATAGGTTATTGATTAATTTGTGTTTAATAAAATTTAAATTGAATTTTAAACTATGCTGGGTGAGAAAGTTTGTTTGAGAAAAATATGGGTCGCATATCTATTCAATGGTATGCATATGTAATAATTGGTGCAGTAGTAGTACTTGCGTCTGTTGCTATTGATATTTACAAAATGCTTCTATTTATTATTGTTGGAGGAGTCTTTATTTTAATTGGTCTAATAAAACTTCTTTTACTGGGAGTTATTAAAAAACAAAAATCTATTGTTAAACATAAATCAGTAAGCCCTCCATTTCATCAAGCAAAACAACAACATGCTCATCAACAACAAGTTACAAAGTATGTGCGCTGTAGGGTTTGTAGTTCGGTTAATTATTCTCATGTCGATAGATGTCATAAATGCAAGACGCGGTTTAGATAGTTGATATTAGTCTATTTATTAGTATATCCTATTCTATTTTACACTCAATTTCTATTTTATACTCTATTTTATATTATATTTCTTAATTTTAATTTAGTTTAAACCTATAAACACCTTTTTAAACAAGTTAATACTTTTATATTCTGTTTTTTCGACTGCAATAATCTTTATATACCTCTATTTTTTAAAGGTAATAAAAATCCCAATCGCAGCAAGTTGTGAAGTATTTTTAAACTTCATGTTTTCAATTTAGACTCTTTGCAAGCAAAGGGGTATTAAATCCATAAAGTAATAAAAATGGTGATAAATATGATTTCAAAAAATAAAATTCCAAAAAACACAAAAAAAACAGCATTTATTTTTTTAGTATTATTAATTGTTTTTAGCTTTATTTGGGCTTGTAAACCTACTAATACTGAAACAATAGACATATCTGGGTCTGAATTCGAAGACCCTCTGACTGCTAAGCAGAAAGTATTGTTAGATCTCAGACTTGATAAAACTGCAGACATAGATGATGAATTAATTCCACTTTTGCAGAACATGTTTGATGCAGAGTCATTTGAATTTAATTATTCATTGGTCGAATCTGAAGAAGATTTGAAATATTACATTGGAGGCAGGGATATGAAAGTTGTATTGCCTAAAATTTATTATACTGCAAATGGTGAACCTTATGATGTTGTGTATTTAGAAAGGGTGCGAGAAATAGGTTATACTTATTGTAGTAAACAATCTTGTGAAGAAAAAGATTATATTGCAGAACCTGCAGATTATTTTGATTACGAAATAAGAGCTCCAAGAGAATTTCTTAACTCTTTAACTTATGCACATATTTCAGAGGAGATAACCATTGGTAAACATGATGTTTATGTTGTAGATTTTAAAGCACCATTTGGAAAAGGAGATATTTATCTGCAATCCTATTCAGGACTTCCTTTGAAAGTGGATTATTGGGATAATAATTTACAAGAACAAATAGAAATTGAATTCAAAGACATAAGATTTAATTCAGTATCTTTGTTTGATATACGAATACCTTCAGAAGTATCTCTTACTGATTTTCATGGATCTGGTCAACACGTAACAATTATAGGTGCTCCGCTAAGCAAAGCAGAAACAGATAATTTTGAACAAATGCTTGCAGATCAGCTAGGAATAAAATATTCTGAAGCATTCCAAATAATTCATAATGGAACTGATTCTAGTGAATTTACTAAAGTTGATGAAAGCAAAACAAAGAAACCTCAAATTGTTTAATTTAATTACTTAATTTTTTTATTTTTTCTTAAAATTTTATTTTTTAAGTTATATGTATGTGAATATCTTGATGTTATGTTAGTTAGGTTTAGAATTAATTTAATATTATATTTCTATAATTTTTCCTTTTTTACCAACATTAATTACTATTGTATCTCCTATTTTTTCCTCAAGACCTTCTGCTTCGTGGATATGGCTGCAAAAAACAATATCTGGTTTTAACTCTTCGATTGCTTTTCTAACTCCTGTACTTCCAGGAACAAAATGAGATAATCGTTCCATCTTAGTTCCTGCAGGATGAACATGAGTTACTAAAATTTTCTTTTTTAAGTATTGAATCTTCTTAAAACTTTTTTTAAGCAAATCATGAATTTCTTCTTCATCAAGCTGATGAATTCCAATATTTGCTCCACCACAACCAAATAATCCAACGTCTTTATATTTAACACTATATCCATGTAAATTTTTTACATCATATAATTCTGCTAGGAAATCTGCAGTAGCAACAGTTTCGTGATTACCAGGGATCAATAAAACTTTTTTCCCCTTTTCAACAAAAGGACCTATAAGATTATCAGTACTTTGCTCAGCCATTGTTAAATCGCCACATAAAACAACTAAGTCAACATTTTCATCTTCTGCTTGCTTTGCAAGTTTTTTAACAAGATCAATATCACCATGAATATCTCCTGAAGCTAAAATTTTTAGTTTTTTCTCTACTGCTTTTTTCAATTCTTTAGGAGAATCTATTTTTTCAGTTATTTTTTGAAGATCTTTTGTTGTCATAATATTTGTTTTCCCTTATCGTTTTATAACCTTTTCTGTTTCACCAGTCAAATTAATAATTGTTGAAGCACTACCCTCTAATTTGCCATCATCAATTGCAAAATCAACTCTGTTTCGCATATCTGGGTGTATATCTTTTATTTCTCTTATAACTTCAGTACATGTAATATTAGCACTTGTAGTTATGATTGGTTTATTATATTCTGTTATGAGTTTCATGATCCAGTGATTTGGAATTCTAACACCTATAGTTCCTTCACAGCCTTGGTTTGTAGCGCTACTTACTGCAGCTATATTTGTTAATTTTAGTATTAGGGTGTATGGCCCAGGTAATTTATTTAACCATGTTTCAACAGCAGTATTTGTTTCACAATTTTCTCTAATCCAATCTTTTGAAGGCGCAATTATAGAATATGCTTGATTTTCTCTTTTTTTTGCAATGCCAATATTTAGAACTGCTTGAATATTTGTTGCATCACAACCAATTCCATAAATTGTATCTGTTGGATAAATAAACAATTTTCCAGAGTTTAATTTAGAGAATATATTCAATTTAGTTTCTGTTTTAACTAGTTGAGATTTTGTTAAAATGTCCATGTGTGTGTAGAAATCAAGCACTATTTAAAAGTCTTACTTGAATAATCTAAATTTTAAACATATACTTTTACTTTATTATCAGATTTCGAATCTCCTATGTAACCCACCATGAACCATAATTCAGAAGGGGAAATAAGGTCATTATCGACCCCTTCGTTTAAATTAGGTATTTCATAGAACTCTTGATCTTTACCAATCATGTTTCTTTCAAAGTCCTGAAAAAATTTTTTACGATCAAAATCATTTACTTTTTTAAATTTATGTGTCATTTATTCACCTCCCATATAATAAGTTAATATTATTCGTTGTATTGTTTGTATTGTTTTGTTTGTTCATTTTGTGAAAATAGTTATGTTTGGGTTTTTATGTGATCTAAGTTTGGAATTAGTTTACAAACACACATCACTGAATTGTATATCTACTGTATCTAATTGTGCATTTGTAGATCTTCTCGAAATTTGTGTGATTTGTTGCCAGAATAAATTTTCAATTGTATTTAATCGTAAATCATTAGGTTCATATTGTTTTGCTCCTATCATTTGTTTCACCTCGTTTATTTGTTAATTTTTTTTGTTTAATATGGTTTATTAAGGGGGGTTTGGATGGTTAAGTGGCGAAGTTATTCAAAGAGGTTTGGCAGCTCTTACCTTTCTTAACCATCAGTAGCTATGATGATTGGGTTTGTTTAAATAGTTCACACACACCAATGTCCAGTGTCCAGTGGGGTGAGATAATTCCGAATAGTTAGAATCAAGAGTTGTGATTGAGGTTTTCAATGGACAGGAATATTTTCAATGTTTATTTTAAGTTTATAGTTTAGAAATTTTTGTTATTTGGTGTTATATCCCAAAATTATATAAATTTTGGATTATTCTAGCATTATATGGGATTATTTAATGATAGTTTAGGTGCTTCAGAATCGTTGTTTAGAAATGAATTAGCATTAGATTATGATTTCTTACCAAAGCTGCTGCCATATAGAGAAAATGAGCAATTTAAAATGGCAGCATGTATTAAACCCTTACTTCAAGGAAGAACTGGTAAGAATGTTTTTATTTATGGTGCGCCAGGTATTGGCAAAACTGCAGCAATTCGTTTTGTTCTTAGAGATCTTGAAGAAGAGACTGATGAGGTTGAAGTAATTTATGTTAATTGTTGGCAAAAAAATACTACTTATAAAATTGTCATCGAGATATGCGAACAATTAGGTTATAAATTTACTCAAAATAAAAAAACAGAAGATCTATTTCGGATTGCAAAAGATATAATAAATAAGAAATGCGCTGTTTTTGCATTTGATGAAGTTGATAAAGTTGAAGACTTTGATTTTTTATATACTATCATCGAAGAAATTTTTAAAAAAACTATTTTCTTAATTACTAATTTTAAGGATTGGCTCAACGAAGTTGACATGCGTGTTAAGTCTAGACTCATTCCTGAATTAATGGAATTTCGTCAATATAGTGCTCAAGAAACATTTGGTATTATGAAAAAAAGATCTGATTTCGCATTTGTTCCGGGCGTTTGGGAAACTGATGCATTTGCACTTGCTGCACAAAAAGCTGCAGACATACGAGATATTAGAGGAGGATTGCATATTCTCAGAGAAAGCGGGCTTGTGGCAGAATCACATTCATCAAAAAAAATAACTGTAGATTATGTTAAAGAAGCTCTTTCAAAAACAGAACAATTTTTTGCAAGAAAACCTGATAACCTCGAGGAAGATATGAAAATAATATTGGATATTATTGCTGAAAATGAAGGTAAAAAAATAGGAGATATTTACAAAGTATATCAAGCAAAGGGAGGTTCTGCTATTTATAAAACATTCCAACGTAGAATTAGAAAGCTAGCAGATAATAGATTTATTGAAACTAAATCCATTAGCGGCGGGACTGAAGGGCGAACTACGATAATTAATATTTGTAAGTTAAAAAAGTTGACTGATTTTTGATTTGATTTCTGATATTATTTATTTTGATTTTTGAAAATAAATTAATAAAAAAATAAAAATTTAAAATAAAACAATTTTGGTTTAGATTTTTCTTTTTAGATAAATTCTGTCGGGATAATTAGGATCATAAACTGCATTTCCTATTATTTTGTCGTCTATAATTGGTGTTAAATCAAGTTTTTTAAACAGAGCCATTGATGCAGGGTTTCTTTTGTCTGTTCTCAACACCAATTCGTTTTTTTGTTTATCTACTAGTGCTTTGATGTAATTTTTAACCAAGATAGAACCAACTCCTTTAATGCGTTTATCTCCTCTAACAGAAATTTCATCCATGTAATTTGCATTGTTTGTTTTTCCAGTTAGAAATCTAAATTTCTCAATTGGTAAATCATATCCCCAAGTAAATCCTGCAATTCCGTCGCAATTTTCAGCAACTAAAATTATAGGATTTTTTTGAGCGCATGCGAAATCTAGATCTTCTATGATTTCTTTATTACTCCAAAATTCAATAAGATTCAGCTCGGTGTTGCATGATTTGCATATTTCTGGTTTTTGTATTACTTCAACTTTGCCATACTCGACACTGCATGATTCACATTTCATATATTCGTTCCAAGGAGGTTCTGCAAATGCTGATTTGTAAACTTGAATGATTTCATCTAAATCAGATTGTCTATAAGGACGAACAGTGAATACAACCAGCGCTTTGCGCCTTAGCCTCCAGTGAAATATTTGTTGGTTGTTGGTTTATTTGTTTTATTTTTTGTTTTACTTCTTCTTGTTTTTTTTTTGTGTTTGATTTCATTTTTTGTTTCCTCCAATTTGGTTTTTTTATTTTTGTTTTTTATTTTTTTGTAATTTATTTTTTAATTTAGTTCTTTATGGTGCAAAATGCGTGTAAAGAAAGTTATAGGATGCAGTCTATTTAGCAATGATGTGATTGTCGAAAAAAGTTAAGAAAAAAAGTTCCGCCCATTTGTTCGCAGGAACATTGGAAATTCGTACGATCGAGCGTTAGCGAAATCGTACTTGATTCTTGCGTATCAAATGAGCGTAACCATTTGAGGGCGGTAGGCGGGAATTGAACCCGCGTCACAGGATATCTGCAAAATAAGTTGCTTGATTTTCCACAGTCCTGTATACTAGCCGTTATACGACTACCGCCATTGCGAATATAATTGGCTAAGCTAGCAATTTTTATAAAGAGATTATAAGTGATATTTAAATATTTACTTCTAATAGAATCAGATTTACTGACAATGAATACAATCAGCGCTTCGCGCCTTAGCCTCGTTTAAAGTTTGTTTCATGGTTATCATAGAGGGGTGATGCGAAATGATATATAAATCTTTCGTTTGTAACTACTTATAAGAAACTAATTATTTTTTATTTAGTTTAATTCCTTTTATTAATATTATTTTTTAATTATTCTTACTTTTTTATTATATAGGTTATTTGTGTTTACTGTTACTTTTTATCTCTAGTTTTCCATGCGTTGTTTGCACAACAGGATAATGCATCATCACAAAACGCATTGCTTCTTTTAATAAGTTTTGATCTCTGTGAGTTTTTAATTCAACAACATAAAAATCTCTTTTTAATTTTTTAATTTTATCAACGCAAATTACTAATTCTGGACCGAATGCGAAAAATCTTTCAAACTGAATTTTTAAGGGGGTATTTTTTTCTTGTTTATTGTTTGTCGCATTTATTAAAAAATGTTTTATTTTTTTATTTTTTACATGTTCTATGTTGAGGGGCATTTTTTCTTTAATGACAAAATAAATTTTTTCTTTTCTTTGAGGAAAAAAGTTAAATTGTTCAAAAGTTTTAGATTCTATTCTTGACGCTATATTGTATGTGACCTGAACTGTTTTGAACCAATCTCCTTTTGTAGCGGTTCTTTTTCTTAATCTTAATTTGGGTTTTCTTCCAGAGTATGTTTTTAGTTTGTTTTTGTAATAAGTATCGTAATAATTTATCGATCTTGTTTTTTTCAATCCGAATTCTTTTGCGAATTCTTTAATTAATTTAGCGGGATTTTGTTTTGAACTAATTAAAAATCTGGATTCGAGATATTTTTCAGATTCAAAACCTAATTTTTTTAATTTTAGTTTGAATAAGAAGTATCTTAATTCTTGAACTCCTACGTCGAGACCTGCAACAATAAATACTGCTGCAACAAAACTGGACATTGCCAAAACCCATGCGGGCGTTGTTGGAAGAACATATTGTCCGACGAGCATTATGATAATATATACTGGATCGTGAACTAGTAAATCATAAGTTAAACTTTTCGATCCTGCTTTGAATGCTTTTTTTAAATAAACAGATAATTTTTCTCTGTCTTCGAGAGGTGTTGTTTTGTAAATATTATGTGCATCTTTGAAATGACCTATAAAAAAACCGAATTTTTCAATTATTGGTCCTGTGAGTGCAAGCACTATTTTATGAGATCCTGCGCCAATTGTTAACCAAGAAATAAGAGCAAATTCCATTAATAATGTTCCAAGCGTATTAAAAATCCAGGCATATGCTTCATCGCGTCCAAATGTTTTAAACACTTCCCAAAAAGGACTTCCTGGAACTGCTATTGGTGTTTGAGCCAATTGTTTGCTTAGAATACTCGTTTTGTTAACCATTTACTATTATTATCTATTGTAAGTTTTTAAACCTTTCTCAATTTTCTTTTTAACAATCATTTAATATTTTTTATCATATTTATACTATTTATTAAATTTATTACATTTTACAAAATCAAATAATTTATTAACCAGTTCGAAATCCTTTTTAGTATGAAATTGATTATAGTGAGGCATGGAGAGACATACGAAAACAGAGAAGGAATAAGTCAAGGTCAAAAAAATTCTCAGTTAACTGAATCAGGTGTTGAACAAGCAAAAAAAGTAGCAGTAAGATTGAGCTCTGAAAAAATTGATGTGATATATTCTAGTGACTTAGATAGAGCAATGCATACTGCAAAAGAAATATTACAATTTCATTCTAATATAGCTCTTGTTCCTTGCAAAGAACTTCGCGAGCAAGCAAAAGGAGTTTACGAAGGACTTTCAAGAGATGTTATTTCTGAAGGTGTCAAAAGTTCTGAATTACCTTATTTTAAATTTAGACCACTGGGCGGAGAATCTATGATAGAAGTTTTTGAAAGAACAAAAATTTTTTTTAATGATATCAAAGAAAGACACTCTGATGAAACAGTTCTTTTGGTAAGTCATGGTGGTCCAATAGGTTGTGTTATTGCACAAGCAGTAAACTTACCTGCGATGCATTATGGTAAATTTTGTCCACGAGAAAACACTGCTGTATCTGTAATTGAAATAAATAATACGGGTGATGAAACTGCAAAAGCAGATGTTGTAATGTTTAATTCTTCTGATCATCTAACTGCAGTAACTGAGATTGCTTCTGAGTATAATTGATGTTTGAGTGGTTATTTGATATTTTGATTAGTTGCAATTTTTATTTTATTTATTATAGTTATTAGTATATTGTGAGTAATAAGATTGATCTATAAATTTATAAAGATTTACTAATAACTAGGCTTTATGAATTTAAAACTACATCACTTTGCTTATAATATTAGACCTGATAAATTAGAATTAGTTTTAGAACTTCTAGAAAAAATAGGATGTAAGCTTTCTTATAGAGAAGAGAATGCGCGATGGTGTATGATTCAACAAAATTCGATTCCTGTGAGTATTCAAATAATCGAAACAAATGATAAACCCATTTCTATTGATCAGAAAACTAATACTCATATAGCATTTTTATCCAACATGCCTAAAGAAGATATTGAACAAATTAAAAATTGGTCTAAAAATAAAAATGTAAATTTTAGACAAGGTGAGTGGTCTGATAAAGAATTGTGGTTTGATTTGCCCGATGTATTTATTAATTTTGTGATAGAAATAATGCACACTTCAATAGCAGAATAAATTAGTTTCAATAAGTTGAAAAATAAAATTTATTAAAAAATTTAAAAAATTATTTTCTTAATTCTTTTTACAAATATGTTTCATGATTTTTTTTTTTTTTTAACCTTTAACAACTCCCATTGGAACCATTCTTGCAACTTTTTTTGAAATATCTGCTTTATGAACTGATTCAATTACTTGATCAATATCTTTGTAAGCACCAGGAGCTTCTTCTGCTAAAACTTTGGGACTAGTAGCTCTTGCAACAATTCCTTTTTTCAAAAGAGATTCTCTAATATCTTCTCCGCGGAATGAGTCTATTGCTTTGTGTCGAGACATTCTTCGTCCAGCACCGTGGCAAGTACTACCAAATGTTTTAAGCATTGCATTCTCTGTTCCATGTAAAATATATGAAGCAGTACCCATACTTCCAGCAATTAATGCAGGAGTATCTGGAAAACTTCTAGTGGCACCTTTTCTATGAACATAAAGTTTTCTTTTTTTACCGTCGACAATGTGATCCTCCATTTTACAAATATTATGTGCGAGTGCATAAATTGTGTGCATGTCCATAGTTTCCCAATCTTTGTTAAACACTTGTTGGAAAGTTTCACGAATCCATTGAGTCATAACTAAACGATTTGCGAATGCGTAATTAACTGCGCACTTCATCGCCTTATAATAATTTTGACCTTCATCGCTATTTACAGGAGCACAAACTAATTGTTTATCAGGAAGTTTAATTTTATATTTCTCTGCAGCTTTAGCATGAATTTTTAAATAATCTGATGCAACTTGGTGACCAAAACCTCGACTACCACAATGAAGCATGATAACTACTTGATCAGGTAAAAGTTTGTATTTTTTTGCATAAGTCTCGTCGAAGATTTGATCTACTTTTTGAATTTCTAAAAAATGATTTCCAGCACCCAAAGTTCCAAGTTGAGGAAGTCCTCTTTTGATTGCTAAATCACTAACCTTGCTTGGGTCAGCACCTTCCATTTTTCCATTTTCTTCAGTGTTCATTCCATCTTCTTTTACACCATAATCATTTTCCACACACCAATCAACACCGTTAGTAAGAACATCATTAAATTTAGAACGTTCAATTCTTAGCTTACCTTTACTACCGACGCCGCAAGGAATATTTTCAAATAATTTTCCAATCAAAGGTCTAAGTTTATCTTTAACATCATTATATGTTAAGTTAGTTCTAATCATATTAATTCCACAATTAATATCAAAACCAGTACAACCACAACTAATTACTCCTTCTTCAGAATCAAAAGCGCCAACTGCGCCCATTGGAAGACCATAACCAATATGGGCATCAGGCATTGCACAAACTGGGGCAACTACTCCTGGAAGCATTGCAACATTAGTAAGTTGGTTTAGAGTTTCATTCTCTAAAGAATCCATAATAAATTGATTACCAATAATTTTTGCATCCACAAGCATTCCTTCTCTAACGCTCTTGGGTAGAATCCACTCATTATCATTTACTTTTTCTAATTTTTCTTTCATATATATCACCTCAGGGATTTATTTACCTGATAGACCGACTATTTGCGATCTGTGTAGATGTAGATTTAGGATGTTTTTAAGTTTTTTGGTGGGTTGACTTAGGAAACTTTATATTTCAATACTTTATTTAATTATCAAAAGAGGTGAATTAACTGATACTTAGTCTAGTTGTTGCAAGTTCAGGGATTGGAATTATTGTTGCTTTAGTTTTTTCTATGTGGATTAATTCAAAAAATGCAGGTAATAATCGAATGCAAGAGATTGCAAGTTATATTCAAGAAGGAGCAATGGCATTTCTTTTGAGAGAGTATAGAATTTTATCTATATTTGTAATTATTGTTTCGTTGATTTTATGGATTTTGATTGGATGGGAAACTGCAGTATCATTTATTTTTGGAGCGATACTTTCTGCATTAGCAGGTTTTGTTGGAATGAGAACTGCGACTAGTGCAAATGTAAGATGTGCAAATGCTGCTAGAAAAAATATTTTAGGTGCTCTTTGTATTGCTTTTAGTTCAGGAGTTGTAAATGGACTTTTTGTTTCGAGTTTAGGAATACTGGGGATAAGTATTTTATATTTATGGTTTGGAAATCCTGAAATAATTTATGGATTTAGTTTTGGAGCAAGTTCAATTGCATTATTTGCGAGAGTTGGCGGAGGGATTTTCACAAAAGCTGCAGATGTTAGTGCAGATCTCGTCGGTAAAATAGAAAAAGGAATTCCTGAAGATGATCCAAGAAATCCTGCAGTAATTGCAGATAATGTAGGGGACAATGTTGGAGATGTTGCAGGGATGGGTGCAGATCTTTTTGAAAGTTATGTTGGTTCAATAATTGCAGCAATGGCTATAGGTGTATTTATTTATGGAAAAAATGGAATTTACTTACCTTTAACAATTGCAGCAGTGGGATTAATAGCATCTATTATTGGAACTTTGTTTGTGAGAACTGATTCTGAAAAGAAAATTCAAACTGTTTTAAGACGAGGATTATTAGTTTCAAGTTTGCTTGTATTAATTGGTTCATATTTTTTAACAAAACATTTTTTAGGAAGTGTGGATATTTGGTGGGCATTAGTTGTTGGATTAATTAGTGGTGTGTTGATTGGATTGATAACTGAATTTTATACATCTGCAAAACATTATCCGACGCGTAAAGTTTCTGAAGCTTCAAAAACAGGTGCTGCAACAAATATTATTCAAGGATTGGCTTTAGGAATGGAATCAGTAGCATTACCTGTTTTGGTTATTGTGATTGCTATATTTATCTCGTTTAAAATGGGGGGAATTTATGGAATTTCAATTGCTGCAGTAGGAATGTTGTCGACTCTTGGAATTAGTTTAGCAATAGATGCGTATGGTCCTGTTGCAGATAATGCAGGAGGAATTGCTGAAATGGCAAAACTTGGAAAAGCTGTTAGAAAAAGAACTGATGCTCTTGACGCTGTTGGAAATACAACTGCTGCAATGGGAAAAGGATTTGCAATTGGAAGTGCAGCGCTTACAACTCTTGCATTTTTTTCAGCATATATTGTGAGAGTAGATTTGAAAGTGATAAGTATTACAGAACCCATTGTTCTTATTGGTTTATTTTTGGGAGGACTGATGCCTTTTATTTTTAGTTCACTTACTCTTCGTGCGGTTGGAGTTTCTGCATTTAAAATGATAGAAGAAGTTCGCTATCAATTTAAGAATATTCCTGGACTTATGAACGGAAAAGCAAAACCTGATTATGCAAAATGTGTTGATATTGCAACGCAAGAGGCATTGAAACAAATGGTGCTTCCAGGACTTCTTGCAATATTTGTTCCGATTCTTGTAGGATTGTTTTTGGGTGTTGAAGCACTTGGTGGATTTTTAGGCGGAGGATTAGTTACTGGTGTTTTGATGGCAATAATGATGGCAAATGCAGGAGGAGCTTGGGATAATGCTAAAAAGTATATTGAATCTGGTGAATGCAAAGGTTGTGGTGGAAAGGGAAGTTTTGCACATAAAGCAGCAGTAGTTGGAGATACTGTGGGAGATCCATTTAAAGATACTAGTGGACCTGCAATTAATATTCTGATAAAATTAATGAGCATAGTTAGTTTGGTGTTTATTCCTCTGTTTTTAGCTGTTTGAATTTCGAGCTATTTTTTTAATTTTTGTTGAATTACTTGACTTTTATGTCCCTATTTATAAATGGCATATTCTGGAGTATAGAAATATTTATATAGTATTTCGAAGTTACTACTTAATAGAAACAACAAATAATATTTGTTGTTTTTTACGATGTTAAAGCCCGAGGTGTTATATTCTTCTCAAGCCCCCCCGAAAAGATCCCTTGGGTTTTTACTTTTTCTTATTCGAGATTTGTTTTAAAATGTTAAATTTTCTTATTTTTAATTAGATTTAATATTCGTTTAAACATTTAAATTCTTGTTACTACTATCAAGAAAGTACATAATAGAAACATTTATATATCATCTCTGTATTGTGCTGTATGAGAGACAAAAAGCATTTAATGCTTTGAAACCTGAGGTCAGATCACTTCTTACTTAAGAAGCCCCCCTAAACCTACCTTAGGTGTCTTTTCTTTTTATTATGATTCTAACTGCTTATTTTGATATAATTTGCTTTATTAGTGGTTATTATTGTTAGTTGCTATTGCAGTTATTGCTGCTACCCTTCTGATTAATTATGTGATAAAATAGTTTAATTGTAAAACCTTCAAAAATATATATGTGAACTTCTTTTTACGTTACATGAATGTTTTGTGTGTTAAGTGTAAAGGGAGAAATTTATGTGGGCGGCCATATTGTCCAATAATGGCTAAAATAAGTAGTCAGAAAAAAGTTAATTTGGGAGCAAAACAAGACTTTTTTGGAGAAACCCCTAATATATTTGTTGGAAAGTATGGTTATCCTAATGTGAATGTAGGATTTCTTAGTACTGAAGAATACAAAGATCATGATGCACCAAAAAAATGGGTTAAAGAAGGAGTTGGCATTCAACAAGTTATAAATTTAAGAACTGAACTAGTTAATAGTAGTTTTAGAGCGCATATAAAAAGTTTTGATGATAGGTTTATGCAAATGAGTCAAGAAGTTTCTCTTGCACATAAGCCTGTTGATGTTGAGATAAATCTAAATAAAAAACCAAGTTTTTCATTGAGTTTTAATCAAGATGCTATGCCTCACGGACCTCGCGTTTCTGTAAAACAAGCAAGAATTACTGAAAATCCTAAAATTCCTCATAAAGTAGAAAAAATTGTTGATGATGATTTGAAAGCTGCCGAGGCTGTTAATTTAATTTCTAAATCAAATTTTGATGAACATTACATAACTAAAGTTCTTAGTTTAGGCAATCTTGGTTCTGAGTCTCGACGTAAAATAGTTCCAACAAGATGGTCTATTACTGCTGTTGACGATATTTTAGGTAAGAAAATGATAGAAGATATTAAAAATTATTCAAGTTCTGATTATCTTGCTTATTTTGGAGGATACCTTGGAAATTATTATCTTGTTTTATGTTTTCCTGATGTGTGGAGATATGAGTTATTTGAAATGCTTGCAGGTCAAACAGATTCATTTGCAACTGATTATGAAAATTATTCTGGTCGTAGAGAATATGCTCACAGTACGGCGGGAGGATATTATGCTGCACGACTTGGCGTGCTTGAAGGTCTAAAAAAGATTCGACGACAGGCATCAGTTTTATGTTTGCGTTTTATTACAAATGAATACTGGGCGCCGTTAGGAGTTTGGGTGTGTAGAAATGCAACTAGAAAATCAATTGAATCAAAACCACTTGAGTTTGGAAGTAAAGAATTAATGTTAGATTATGTTCGAAAGTTTGCACAGAAGAAATTTGGAATGAATATAGATCCTATTTTACGACAGAGTGATCTATTAAATGAAATAAATTCTCAAATAAAATTGAATCATTTTAATTAGATTAATTTAAACTTTTTAATTCAGCATTACCTTATTATGGTTATTGCTATTATTATTATTATCATTATTATTTATGGTTATTATGGGTGTTGTGGTGATTTGAGTTTATAGAAATAAAAAATTTGAAATGAAAAAATTTAAAACAAATTTATTGTTTTTATTTTGATTTACAGTTATTTGTGTTTTCAAATCTTTATTATTCTTATTTTTTGAAAACGTGATGTAAACCCATTAATACAAAAACTATACTCCACCAACTAAATTTAAACCAAGTTAGCATGCCATAGTCTTTTGCTACAAATAAGATTCCTAAAATAAGAATCACTAGACCCCAGCCAAAGCAATTGCAATGTTTGTGTTCACAACATACTTCCTTTTTAGCAGGAGCAGCAGCTTTTTTAGTTACTCTTTTTCTTTTTGTTGCCATTAAAATCCACCTCTTTTTGATTGAACTATATTCATTAACATGAATTACACTATTTATTTTATGTTTTGATTTAATAGTATTTAAATCTTTTCTTGATTTAAGACGAGAAATAGCACATAGTTGTTTTTTAGTTTTTACTTTTGAATACTAACTAATCAAATTTAGTTAATTTTTATTTGTCAAATTTAGTTAATTTTTATTTATTAGGTTTAGTTAATTTTTTTTTTAATTCTTCTAATTCTTTTAAGAAACGATTGATTGTGTTAATTACAACTTCTGGTTGAGTTTTAAGTGTTGCGCAAATATTTTTTAAAATATCTTGATATTCTCCATCAAATTCTTCTGTGCTTGATAAATTTAGTTGGGTAATGTCTATGCTTTTTTTCTTTTTGATTGCTTTTCTTACAATCTTCCATTTACTAAACAGTTCATTTACTCTTCCAGGAATTTGGGTTGATTTAACATTTAATATTTTACTAATTTCAGAAAGAACATCATCAATACTGTCTTCTACTTTAGATGCTGCAGCACCAACTGCAAATTCAATTCTTACAATTCCATCTTGAACTTTTGTAGATCTAAGAATTTTTATTTGTTCAATTTCTCCAGTTAAATCAAGATGTGTTCCGCCGCATGCTTCAACATCTAATCCTGGAATTTCAACAATCCGAATTTCTCGTCCAGGAACAGCGCCGCCTTGGTAGAGTCTAAAACCATATTCTGCTTCAGCAAGATTTCTTGGTAAGAATTTTTTATAAACAGGAAGATCTTCTTGTACAATTTTATTTGCTTCTTCTTCTATTTGTTCGAGTTGAGATTGATTTAAACTTTCGTAGTGGGTTATATCTAGGCGAGCTTTTGTTAATGATTTTGCAGCACCTGCTTGCCAAATATGATTTCCAAGAATTCTTCTGCAGACTCCGTTAATGACGTGAGTTGCAGTGTGATGTTGAGTTAATATTTTTCTTCTATCAAACTCAATTTCACATTCAACAGAGTCGGTTTCTTTTAAGCATACTTTTTTGTCTTGGATATTTTCTAGAACGTGAACAATGTGATTTCCTTGTTTGAAAACATTAATAACCTTTGCAGATCCAATTGTTCCTTTATCACAAAGTTGACCTCCTGATGTAGGATAAAAATATGTGTCGTCTAGAATGATATGTGTTTTATTGTTTTGTTCTATAATTTTGATAATTTTTGATTTGAATTTTAATTCTTTGTAATCATCGAAATATTTAGCATTTGTTTTTGGAATATCTGGGGGGATTTCTATTTCGTGTAATTTTCTTGTTGCAGATACTTGTTCTTTTTTTTCATGAAGTGCTGCAACCTTTTTGTAAAAATCATCAGGTATTGAAATACTCTTTCCTAATTTTTGCGCTTCTTTTTTTACAATTTCTGGAGAAATTCCTTGAGAATCATATAGCTCTAACAAATCTTGAGTGGTTATATCTCCTTTTTTTAAAAGGCGTTCAATAATTTGCTGTGCTTTTTGTCTAGTTGTTTTAAATTTTTCAGTTTCGACAGTAATTATATTTTCAACTTGATCAATATTTTCTAAAAGTTCTGGAAATAATTCTTTAAGATCTTGCGCATGCCATTTACAAACATCAATAAAATTAATATTCCAGTTAAATTGATCGATAAATGTCAATGCACGTCTAAGAATAACTCTTAAATTATATCCTCCTCCGACATTTGAAGGAAGACCTCCGTCAACAATTGCAAATAAAAGCGCTCTTGCGTGTTCTGCAATAGAATAAATAGCAGTCATTGGAAGAATTTTCTTTTTTAGTTCAACTCCTGTTAATTCTCCTACTTTTTTCGCAACATCTTCCCAGGCTGTTTTCATGTCTTCCACTTCATCTACATTAAGTAGTGCTGAGTGGAGTGAAAATTCAGAAAATAGTTTAGCATCGTATTCTACTTTAGTGGCATTTTTAAGTTTGGTTATAATTTCTGGAAACGTAGCTTCATAAATATTTGGAACTCCTTGAGAAAACCAAGCAACACGTTCCATTCCCATGCCCATATCAAGAACTTTAAGATCAAGTTTTTTTGTGCTTGCATCAGGAAGTTGTTCAAACATCATATAGACTTGATTGAAAAGTTCAATACCTTTAGAAAAAAATTCCATACAAGGACCAAAATTTCCTCCCCCTGCCCAAGCATCTTCGTGCATTGTAAGTTCTGATTTTTCAAGACCCACACCATCAATTATAAATTCATAAATGTCTCTGAAAACTTTATTTTGATCCCATTCTTCGGGTGATACAAACATGTGTTGGCCAATCATTACAAAACCAGTCATGTGAGATCCAGTAATGCCTACATTATCGACATCAACAAATCTTAAACTAAATTGGGGAATAACTAATTTTTTAGCAGGAGGTTCAACTTCTCCGCTAATAACAAAAGGTTGAAATGCTGCAATAGATGCATTAGTAAATTCAGTAGTTGGATTCCAACGCGCAATAACTGGATATCTAGCAACAGATTTGTAACCTTTCTTTGTAAACATATCTTCAAACAATTTCCATGTTTCTGTAAATGTAAGTTTATTTTTTGCAGGCGTACCGTCGACAATTTTAACTCCTCCTTGACACGCAGGATCGCCACAAATTATTTGATCTTTATTTATTGTCCAAAAAAAAGTGTTGCACTTTTCGCAACTTTTTCTCATGAATCCTTCTTCTTTTAGTACATCGGTTGCATAATAATCCTCTGGCTTTTCACTAGCAACTATTTTAAATTCTTTTTTTAGTTCTTTGTCTGTCTTTAACATTTTCAATTTTCTCTATATCTTCCCTACTCGTTTTAGTTATTATTTAATTATTAGTTTACTATAAAAAAAGACTTAAGCAGTTTCTTCTTCAATTCCATTTTTTTCTTTATATTCATCAACACAAAAGCGCGAACAAAATCTTTTAATTTCATCATTTATTTTTGTTTCAATAACATCTTCAGTTCCCATTAAAGGTTGTCCACAATTAGCACATTTTCCAAGTTGCCCATCTTCATTAGCACCTTCTGCAAATCCTTCTTCCCATGTTTCAATTTCATCATCTTCTCTTAATTGTTCAAGACCTTCTTTATCATATACATCTTCATCTTTTTTGCCTTCATCCATTTCTAATTTTTTTTCATCTTCTGTTAATTCAGGTTCTGTCATATGATCACCTTTTTTATTTTTCTTTTTTTTGCAATTTTTTTTTAATTTTATTTGAATAACTGTGAGCTATGTGTAACGGTTCTGGAAGTTTATGGCCTTTCATCATGTCTTTAATTATTTCAATAGATGTTTTAAGAGATATTTTGTGACCTGGACTTATAAAAATAGGGTTTGCATGTTCTTTAGTTGCTATTTTTTTTGCTCTTGCTTCTTTTTCAACATAAACAGTATCTTCTTTTAACTCTCCGATTGATTGACTTTTAGTTACGCCAATTGTAGGAGTATCCAAAAGAATACCTATGTGTGTTGCCATACCTATTCTTCTTGGGTGGAGTATTCCATTTCCATCAATAACTAATAAATCTGGTTTTTTAGTTAGCTTATGGAATGCTTCAACCACTGCGGGTGCTTCACGGTAAGCCATATAGCCTGGAATATAAGGTATTTCAGTTTCAACAACTGCATATTTTTTATCAACAATTTCCATTGTTTTGATGTCTAATACAACAATTCCCGAAATAATTTTATCATCTATAAATGCTTGATCAACACCTGCAATTAGCTTAATATCATCAAAATTATCAGTAGTGATGACTTTTTTAGCAAATTTTTCTTGTTCTTTTTTAAGCTCTCTTTTTTTAAGCATTTTATTGTATGGTTGGTGCCTTTATTTAAATAATTTGCTCTCTTTTAATATTATAAGGGCTTTCTTATCATTTTTTTGAATTTAATACTTATAACCTATATTATGTTCTTTAAGAATCTATTTATATCTTGTTTTTTTGTTGTTGTATATGAAAGTGATAGAACATATTGAAAAAAGAAATAACCCTATATTTAGTTATGAAATTATTCCTCCTAAACGAGGGGGAAATTTGTCTGATTTAATTTCGGTTGTTGAAGATTTAAAAAAATTTGATCCTCCTTATATTGATATAACTAGTCATGCTGCTGAAGCAATCTATGAAGAAACAGATTCTGGAATTAAACGACAAGTTAAAAGAAAAAGACCTGGTACGTTAGGATTGTGTGTGTTGATTAAACATAAATATGGAATTGATGCAGTTCCGCATATTCTTTGTAGAGGTTTTACTCGTGAAGAAACAGAAGATATTTTAATCGAGTTTCATTATAGTGGGATTGAGAATGTTCTTGCTTTGAGGGGAGATGATGTAAGTTATAAAAAACCTCCTAGAATTGATAGAACTATTAATGATTATGCAGGTGATCTCGTCGATCAAATTAGTAGTATGAACCAAGGAAAGTATTTGAGTAATTTATTGGATGCTGAGAAAACAAATTTTTGTATAGGTGTTGCAGGATATCCTGAAAAACATTATGAATCTCCTAATATAAAAACAGATATTGATTATTTAAAGAAAAAGGTTTTATCAGGTGCAGATTATATTGTAACTCAAATGTTTTATGATAATAATGATTATTTTAATTTTGTTGATTTGTGTCGATCGGAAGGTATTTTAGTTCCGATTATTCCGGGTATAAAAATTCTTTCTTCTAAAAATCAATTATCTACGCTTCCAAAAGTGTTTAATATTGATATTCCTTATGAGCTGTCTGAGGAAGTTAGACTTGCAAAAGCTAAACATGTGAAAGATATAGGTGTTGATTGGGCTGCAAGGCAAGTAGAAGAACTTCTTAATAGAGATGTTCCTGCGATCCACTTTTATGTAATGCAAACATCTAAACATGTTTCTAAACTTATGAATAAACTAAATATTTGATAAGGTCTGAGTCATTATTGATATCATTTTGTTTTTCTAATTTGTTGTTTTATTTTCTACAACAAATTGTTATATAGTTAGAATATTCTGTATATAATAAGATGAAACAAACAATAAATGACCTTGGAATGAGTGCCTGCAGCCTAGTAGGAGCAATAGATCAAATAAAATACGGTGGACAAATAGAAGTGGCAAATAATTATGGAGTAAAAGTTGGACTGGTAGTTAATAGAGTGATAACAGAAATAAAAGGAAGCGAATAGGCTTAAAGGTTGAAAAAAATAAAAAGATAAAATTAAACAGAATTCTAATATTTATTTATACGCTTGTCTGTGGCTAATATGAACTCCTTAAAAATCTGAGCAAAGGCGGAGTATTATTTTGGCCTATGGCCAAAACAAAAACGACGAACGCCCTGCATGAATCGGGCGTTCTTACGCAATCACTCCAAGGCTTTTGCTCAGGAACATAGAGGATTTTATATTAGCCCTTGTTTGTACAAATCATTTTTTCTTTTTAGCATGTTTCCACATAAATTCAAAGTAACTTCTATATGCTTTTGCAGCAGCTTCATTTTCAATTATTATCCCTTCAGGATCATCAGTCCAAATTATTAATGCGATTTTATCTCCATAAATATTTGTAACAACAGGAGACTCAACTGTTTTTGGAACAAATCTAGTTAATTTAGGATTTGAAGTTTTTGTATCTCTATCTTCTCGAACAATAGTTCTTACTTTTAGATTTTTTTCTTTTAGTTGTCTTACAAATTGTTTTTGATAAGCTGGCATTCGTTCTTCTAATTGTCCTTCATTACCAAAAACAATATTTTCTTTTTCTGTTGCAATAATATCTTGGAAAATTGTTCGTACTCCTTTAAAACCTTTGAACATTCGGACTTGGCCCTGGAGTTTGCTCATTTTATGTCTTGCGTCGAGCTCAGGCATAATTTCTTTAACATCTTCTTCTTGTTCTTTTAGGAAATCAAGAATTCTTTTTGGACCTGTTGCTTGAAACCATTTAACTTTTCCTATACAAACATAACTTACAAGTCCTTTTTCTATTAATTTTTTTATTGAATTATAACAGCTACTACGATCTATTTTTGCAATCTTTGCAATTTTTCCTGCTTTACATGATCCATGATCATTAAGTGTGAGATAAATTTTAATTTCATTAGGACTAAATCCTACGTTTTCAAGAACAGTTTCGATTTTTTGCATAATATCTTCCTCCAACGGGTTTGAATGTTGTTATGGTATAAATAAGTTTCTGTTGTTTGAGTTTCTACAACAAGATGTTATATTTGAGCAAGGTTTTCTTAGATAGAAGCAAATTAACTTTTTGGAGGGTGGGAAAATGGAACAAACAAGCATAGAACAAACCATAAACAATATTTTTAGTGTTGTAAAAGCAACAAAAGATTTGAAAACAAAAGAACAGCTGATGCTAGAAGCAGGAGATCTTAGACGAGAACAATATCTTGGCGAGATAAATATGCGGAAAAAAGCAGAGTATAGAGATCAAGCAAGAAATTGCTATTTTGCAGCAAGAGGTTTTTATAGAAAACAATTGAGTTTTTAATTTTTTTAGTTTTTGATTTTGTGAATTAGTTAGGTTTTTTAGGAGGGATTGAAATGGAAATTGAAGAGAAACCAATAACTTATGTTGTAACATATCGTGGAGTTGATGGTTTTAGTAAGGGATATCATGAAGGTTTTGAAAGAAATGTGATTATAACTGGTGCTGAAGTATCTGGCTTAGAAGAAAGTTGGCGTACTGGAGAAACATTTGGTGGGCAATTAACTGCAACTAGTGAACAAGTAAAATTTGCTTATGAATCTGCAGAAAACGAAAGAAAATCTTTTGCCAATAGGATTGATAGATGTTATTTTTATTTAGGTGCTAATGGTGCAGGTCCAGCATTTGAATATATTAAAAATATGGTTGAACAAGGAATGAAAACAAATGTTGTGTTGGTAGCGTGTGACTGCAGTAAAAATAAAAAACAAGAATTTGCTAAAGAAAATGAATTGTCTATTATTTGGTCTGATTGCGGAGGAAGAGACACTCTTAGAAAAATTGTAGAAAATGAACTAAACGAAGGGGACAAATTAGTTGGATATGCTGAACATGAAAAAAAATTAATAAAAAATTATTTTGAAAAAAAGGGAGAAAAATTACTTGGTAGAGAAGAAAAATTAGAAATGTATGGTGCTATGGATTCTCGTCAGAGAAACCAGAATAAATTAGGTATTGAAAATGCGATATTTGCTCGATTAAGTCGTGATAATGCAGATATTTTTGATGGTGAAAATGATGGATGGAAATTAAAGATGTTGTGGGAGAATTTAGATTTGATATTAGAAATTGAGAAGAAAAATGAATAAAAAAACAATAAATTTATCACATGAATTAGCAGAGGTATACTCTAATCCAGATTTGTATAGTTCTCCTGATATGTTATTTCCACCCTCTGAACGCCAACCACATGCGTTGATGCTGGAATTAACTACTGGTTGTGATTTTCAAAGATGCACATATTGTAATAGATATAATTTAGTGCGCTTTACCGAAAAATCATTTGATGAATTCATGAATCATTATAGGGGAGTGCTTGAAACGCTCAATGACTATGGACACAATATTAGAAAAGTGTTCATTGGTGGGGGCAATGCCTTGCAAGCTCAGCAGAGCACATTACTAAATGCAATTGAAAGAATAACAAATGATTTTGATCTAAAAGGAATCGCAACATATGGTAGGGCAGATGCAATTGTGGAGAAGGGCAGAACAAAAATAAGTAATCTTAGAAGAGAGGGATTAAACTTAGTATATTGGGGAATTGAATCAGGATCTGATGATGTGTTAAATTATGTCAATAAAGGAACTACAAAAAATCAAATGTTAAATGCTGTAGAGATTGCACATGACAGTGATATGGAATTATCAGTAATGATTATGCCTGGATTAGGAGGGATTAAACATTATGAACCCCATGTGGCTGAAACAGCATTATTACTAAATGAAACAAATGCTAAATTTATCACGCTGATGGCAGTTAATCCAACTCCAAAAACCCTCTATGCAAGAAGAATGCAAGGGGAGATTGACAGAGGGAAAAATAGACCATTAACAGATTATGAATTAGTTCAACAAGTAAGAGATATGCTTGAACTAATGCGTCCTAATAATCAAAGAATTGGAATGTTTGACTCAAGCATTGATAAAGTTGCAAAAAATCCAATTGCATTTAATGTCAAATTTAATAAAAATGGTAAAAAGGAGGTAATGTGCCTTTGCAATACATACTTACATAAAAATTAAATAGATAAATATAAAAACAATAACTTAGGAGGTAATAAAATGAAAGAAATAATTCTAGCATCAACAAGTCCTCGACGAAAAGGATTATTACAGCAAATAGGATTAGAATTTAAAATAGTTCCAAGTAATTATGAAGAAGATATGACTCTAGATTTGTTACCGCATAAACTTGCGATGGTGCTTGCTCGTGGAAAAGCAGTAGATGTTGCAGATCGATTAAAATCAGGAATTGTAATTGGAGTTGATACATTTATTGTTTTGGGAAAACACAGAATTGGAAAACCACATACTGCAGATGTTGCCAAAAAAACTCTGAGAAAAATATCAGGTAAGGTTTTAAAAATTTATTCAGGTGTTGCTATCATTGATGCATCAACTGGAAAAGAATTAGTCGACTATGAATTAACTAAAGTAAAAATGCGCAAAATGTCAAAAAAAGATATTGAACAATATGTTGCAACAGGTGAGCCTCTTGATAAAGCAGGAGCATTTGCAATACAGGGAAGGGGTGCAGTATTCGTCGAGAAACTTGAAGGTTGTAACTCGAATGTTATCGGACTTCCGCTTCATAAATTAGTTCAAATGTTAAATAAGTTTGGCATAGATATTTTTGAATATGGTGCTTGGAATAAATAGATGATTTGAAATTAGGGGAGGGTGTAAGGGTGGTTATAATGAAATTTAAAGAATATATTAATGGAAATAAATCAATTATTGGAATGATTCACGTCCAGGCTTTACCAGGAACACCTTGTAATAAATTGAGTTCTCAGGAAATTATTGACAAAGCAATTGAGGAAGCAAAATTATATTTGAAATGTGGAATAAACATTGTTGCTATTGAAAACATGCATGATATTCCTTACACTAAAAATATTGGTCCTGAAGTAACTGCTTTGATGGCAGTAATTGGTAAAGAAATAAAAAATCTAGGACTTTATTGTGGGATACAAATACTTGCTGCTGCAAATAAAGAAGCACTGGCTGTAGCAAAAGCAGCAGATCTTGATTTTATTCGCGTCGAAGGATTTGTTTACGCGCATGTTGCAGATGAAGGCTACATTGAATCCTGTGCAGGAGACTTACTGAGGTATAGAAAACAAATAGGTGCAGAAAATGTTCTTGTTTTCACAGATATAAAAAAGAAACATTCATCACATGCAATAACTTCTGATGTAGATCTTTTAGAAACTGCACACACTGCAGAATTCTTTTTATCAGATGGTTTGATAATTACAGGAACTAGTACTGGAAAAGAAGCATCGCCTGAAGAGGTTAGTTCTGTTAAGTTAAAGGTTAAGGTTTCTGTGTTAGTAGGATCTGGAATAACTGATAAAAATATTCACTTGTTTCAAGATGCAGATCTTTTTATTGTTGGATCATTTTTTAAGAAAGATGGTTTTTGGAAAAATGAAATTGATGATGAGAAAGTAGCATCTTTAGTTGAAGCGATTAATAGATTGAATTGATTATTTGATGATCCTTTGTTTGTTGTTGATTGTTCTACAACAAGTATTGATATAATTTAGGTCTTATCTAATAATTAAGATGGACCAAAAAATAATTCAAGAAATGAAAGAAGCACAGATTAGAGTAAGACAAGTACACCCTGAGTGGACGCAAGAGAAAGTAAGATTTGTGGCACTAAAACTAATAGGGCTTGTGCAATAAAAAATAAATAATCTTTGCTTTAATAAATAATAAATCAAATTCATCAAATTAATAGAATAAATTGATTAAATTGATTAAATTGATTAAATTTAATAAATTGAGTTATAAGAATATTTAAACTAAATTGATGGGTGTTTGAAATAAAAAAATATGTTTTAACAGGCGGACCTGGAACTGGAAAAAGTTCAATAATTGAGGAATTAAAAAAAAGAGGAGAATGTGTCATTCCTGAAGCAGCAGAAGAATACATTAAACTTAAACAAGCACAAGGAGTAAATGAACCTTGGCTTGAAGATGATTTTCAAATACAAATTCTAAAAATACAAATTGATTATGAACGAAAAATTCCTTTAGGAGTTAGTAGAGTATTCATAGACAGAGGACTACTTGATGGTCTTGCATATGTAAAAATGGGAACTTGGCAGTACAAGGAGATTAAAGCTGAATCCGAAAAAATTCATTATGCGGGAGTTTTCTTAATTGATCAGTTAGGGCATACAAAAAAAACAGAAGTCAGACGAGAAAATGAAGATGAAGCTTTAAAGATAGGAAATAAAATAAAACAAATTTATGTTGATTTTGGTTATGATCTTGTTAAAATAGGTTTTGGAACAATAGAAGAAAGAGCAAATAGGGTTTTAGATCATTTGAGTTAAATTAATTTTCTGATTTTTTAAATTCGAAATTGTTTAAGCTAGACTTGGGAGGGATAAAATGAATGAAACAGTGAAAAAATATTTGTGTGATTTGGTTGAGGCGAGGAAAAAAGATTTAGAATTTGGAGTATTGAATGCAGAATATTTAATTAAGGATAAAAGCGAGTTTTTAGAAGAATTGAAATTGTATGATTTGGTAAAACAAGAATTGTATGATTGATTAATTGTAAATTGTAATAGTTTTATTTTGTTTTATTTTACATTATCTTATTATTTCTATTATTGTGTATTGTTGTTTATATTTCTACAACAAATAATTAAGTACTTCTTAGTAGTCATTATTCGATAGTTAGTAAGAGGTGAAAAATGACATTAGATAATAGGGTACAAACAGAGTATGGCGCAAAAAAACAAAGTAAAAGTAAGTTTGTGATTGTAGCGACTCATGGCGCAAAAGACGACTTAATGACTGCAGAAATTGCAGAAGAGATTGCAAAAATAATGAGTGCTGGGTTTGTAGTCAATACTAGATACAAGAGAATTGAGTGTGACTTGAACAATATAAAAGACATAGAACTAAATTCTAGAAAAAATAGGTTTTACAGAGATATAGATGAAATAGCAGAGGATGCAAAACAATATTCTGCAAAAGAACATGATGGATGCGAACACGCAGTAATAGTGCACATACACGGAATGAAAAACAGGGGAGATCACGGAATAGATATAGGAATTGGTGCAAAATGGAATAAGAAAAAGAAAAAATACCAAGGAGCAAAATATCATCCTGAAGCAGTGGATTTTGAAACTGGAAAAAGATGTGGTGGAAAGGTCAGAGCCAACATAGAAATGACTGCAAAAATGAGAAGAAAAATAGATGGCGAATTGAAAACAGAAAAAGGAAAAAGAGCATGGATTGGAAAATATTTTGCAGCGTGGAAACAAGAAAGAGGAATACAATATCATGCAGGAACAGATCATCATGCGATGCAAATAGAAATTTGTGAGTCGCTAAGAAATGAACCAAGATATATTGCAAGTAAAATAGCAGAAGCTTTGCAAGAAGCTTATGAAAAAATGTAAAATGGAGGAGATAAAAAATGTATGTTTTACCTGTTGAATTACCTAAATACAAATTAGAAGATATTGCGAGGCAAGAAGGATTAGAATTATCTGAGGATTTAGGAGAGCTTGTATTAATGCAGCGTCAAGATAAATTGCAGATGATTCAGACTAATTTTAGTGAGCTTTTGACTACTGGAAAATATGTGGATGCTTTTGAACTTGTTTTTAAAAATAAGGGATTATTATCATTCGCACCAGTAAATATTTTAAATAATTGTGGCGATAAGTTCAGGGAATTAGGTCAATACGAATTTGCTGCGGCAATTTATGGTGATGAGAAAAAAATAATGGAAAAATTTGGAGAACAAGTTTTCAAATTAAGAGATGAAAATAAGAAAGAAGAACTTGCCAGATTGATAATTGTTCTTAGTAAAATGGGTTGTGATAACATATACGAACCACTGCAAAGATTTGTTAGAAAAACAGTTATGAATATTAGACGTGTCAAATAAACTAAACTAGATGGATGAGCAACTATTTGGTGGTTGAACTAAAATGATTGTGAGGTAAACTAATGAAACGAGAAAAAAAACACGAATCTTATTTGAATGGGATTAGAAAAACAAATTATACTTCGTTTATTGGAGAAGCAACAGTTGTTAAATTCGAAGAAGAGGGTTTAGAAAAATCGATTTTTCATGTAAAAACCAATGAAGGTTTAGACGAAATAGTAGTTCCTTTTAGAGTTCATTCAAAAGCATTAGAGGGCGCAAAAATTAGATATGTTCATTATGAAATAGAAGAGTCTGGATCTGAAATGACTGGAGAATTTGAGTTTTCAATTGAGTGTATGGAGCCAGTATTCAGAAACTATGAAAGAAAAACTGATGAATATTTTATTAAAGTTTTAGACGGAGAGTTTGAAGGATTGGAATATAAAAAATGTTTTTCGCAAAAAGATGGTGGAGATTTAGTTAAGGTTATGGCAAGGTTTGGATAATTTTTATAAATTGAGCACGGCGCAATGAAGCAAAACTAGATTAGGGAGGAAAAATAAAATGACAAAAGAAGAACTTAAAGATTCTGCTGAGAGATTATATGTGAAAGCAATTGTTGCAGCAGAAAAATTTGATGTCCAAAATGCAATTGATTTTGGAAATAAAGCAATTCAAATGTATGAACAAATGAATATACAAACGATAGAAGATGCGGTAGCAATTAATGTTACTATAGGGGGCATACCTGTGCCTGAGTTAATGCATGAGGGGGTGATTAAGGCAAGGTTGCGCAGTTATAGAATTATTTTGTAATTCAAATAAGCTAACTTGTAAATGGAGAAAAAATAAAATAGAATAAGCAGAAAAACGCAGCAGCGCGGATAGTTTGAGATATTGTTTTTGTTAGGGTGCAATGTCTTGGGGAGATTATGAGTGATGTGGGTGTTGAATAATTTTTGAATTATTATTATTGTGGTTGGTTAGGATTATTAACTATATAAAATTGTAGTTATTTTATTTTATATAGAATTCCAAATTTCATCACCTACTTGGTGAATGTTTTGAATAACATTTCCTGATTTCATAAATTTAATTTCTTCAGATGAAAATGAAGCAATACCTATTGCCAAGGGTTTTTTGTGATTTTCGTCGACGATTGATACTATTTTTTCCTTTTGAAACTCATCAACTTCTTTAATACCTGGGCGCATAACATCTGCTCCACCTGTAATAAATTTTATAGCAGGCATGTCAATAACAACTTTTGGAAGAAAATTATTTGTTAAAAGCAATCTTAGTGTGGGAATTAATCGTTTATTGTAATAGAAAAAATAAGGTTTATCATTTATCATTATAGTTTTATCGTCTATTAATTCAGATTTGTCTTTTTTTGATATAAGTCCTTCTATATTAAAATCTTCTTTGAGAACTTTTATTATATTTTTAACATCTCGGTTACTTAGTTGTTGTTTTTTCATTTTTTTGGACTATTTGTTCAATTATTGGTTATGTTATTTATTGTTTATATTAATCTTTTTATTTTTTGAATACATTTTTGATATATTCAATTTTAGTTGTTGGGTGTATTTAATGTAGTTAATTTTGTTTTATGCTAATTTCCATTCCAGTATCTATGTTTATTGTTGTTGATTTGTAATTAGAATTGTTTTGAACATAGTCTAAATAATTTTGCAATCGTTCTTTGTGCGATATTACATCATCTGCAATAATTATGTGGTTTTTTGAGAGAAGATTATTTGATTCTAATTTTTTTAAATATTGTAAATATTCATCTTTTCTAGCGTCGATAAAAACTAAATCAAATTGTAGGGGTATTTTATTAAAATTATTAACGTCTTCTTTTTGGTTTAATTTGTCAATTATTTCAATAGCATTACCTTCGAGTAGATTGATATTGTTTAGATTTGATTTTTTAAAATTCTCTTTTGCAAGTTTTATTGATCTAGGACTTGTTTCAATAGTTGTTAATTTTCCTAAGGGATTTGTTTCTTTTAATGAATTTGCTAACCAAATCGTTGAGTAACCCTGAGCAGTTCCGATTTCTAAAATATTTTTTGGTTTTTTTAGTTTAACTATTATTGATAGAAACATCCCTGCATCAGGGCTTATATTCCAAATATCATTTTGATTTTGTTCAATATAGGTTAGAAGTTCTTGAACTTTATCTGTTCTGGTTTTTAGATTGTAGTTTTTAGTCATTTTAAATTTTAAAAAATAAATAAAATAGAATAAAAATTTGTGTTATGGTTTTTTGTGATTGTTCATATTTTTTTGTGTTTTCTTTATGTTTTTTTTTCATTTAAACACTAAAACCGTTGTTTTTACTTGTGATGCTTTTTTAGTTTTCAAAAATTGATTAATTTCTTCAAATATTGTTATCATTCCATCAGCAACAGTATCTTTATTTGTGATTGTTGTTGTGATTTTGTCTGGCGCAGGTTTTTGAGAAATGAAATATTTTCGTTCTTTATGTCTAGTTTCTGCATAAACTTCAATTTTTGATAAAAATTTGCGCAACATTTTTTCGGGTTTGTCTAATCTGATTCTTTTTTCAATTTCCATTGGTTTATTATTTGCCAAAAGGTATATGATAAAATGGGCATAACCATTACTAAAATCAATGAGTGAATTACCTTCTTTGATTCTTCGCTCAACACGTCGAATTTCTAAATCAAGATCTTCGTGTGCTTTTGCTTTGCCAGAAAACTTCTTTTTTCGTGTCGCTTTTTTTCTTGTATTTGCTGGAGCCATAATAATAGAATATAGATGTTTCTAGTATAAAAATTTATCGCGTATGAACAATAGAAAATTAAGTAAGGGATTGAATTGATTAAATAAAGAAAATATGTAATGAAAAAAGAAAAAAAGGAACTTCTCAGGGTTGTTGGGGGTGGGTTTAAGAATTTAGGGTTTATGAGAAGTTCCCTTTTTTTTAGTGTCACCTCTTAATTTTTGGATTTTTCCTCTTTTTTTTAATTTATTATTATATTGTATTGATTTATGCTGTGTTTACGAATTGAGTAAGGGGGTTGTGTTTGATTATTTCTGATTTATCATCCTAATTTTGCTTGTTCGAGTTCTTTTCGCCACATAAGGCTAATTTTTTTTAATGCGTCAACAAATTTTTCTGATATCAAATATTTTTTTTTGTATAGATCGTAATCAACCATGCCCATTGCTTTCATAGGGGTAAGGATTCGATCATAAAATTGTCTTTTATTATATGATATTCTGATTTTCTTTTTTCTACTTACAGGGCCTATGGGTTCTTCAATTTCAACGGAAGTACCGTCGTGGATACGATTAGCAAAAAGCGACATTTCAGTTTTTCCCATCACCCACCCATTCTCTTTGAATTCCTCGAATAGCATTCTCGCAACTATTTTCTGTTGTTCTGTAGCAAAAACTATTTCAAATACGTCTTCTGGTAGGTGGAATTGATCAAACAATAACACCATTTCGACACCTCTTGTCTTATAAAACACAACTGATATATAAATGTTGTTATTCAGGTAACTAGTTGGGAAATGTGTATATTGGTTACAAAATGAGTTTTTTGATTGAGCGGTTAGAATTTGTAGGTTTTAACTGATTTGGAGCTATTTAATACTCAGAAAAGAATTCATCAATAATTGCAGGATAATCCATTGCAACTTTAATATTCCAATCCCTGGGAAAATGTTTTTTGTAAGTAGACCAAGTATAACGTTCATCTAAGAACACAACGAGTCCTCTATCTGTTTCAGATCGGATACATCGTCCAGCACTTTGAAGACATTTAGAAAACGCAGGAGCAACATAACCATAATCCCACCCTTTACCGAATTTCACATCATAATAATCAATTAATTTTTTTGTTTCAATATCTGGTTGACCTAATGGAAGACCGACGACGACAACACACTTGAGAAGATCACCTGGAAGATCAATACCTTCACTATAACTTCCACTCATAACCCCTAAAAGAACAGCACCGCTATTTTTGTAACTTTTAAATCTCTCAAGAAAATCTCCTTTTTCTTCTTTGGTCATATTAGGTTGTTCCATAAATGCTGTTTTTTTAGAGACTTGCATAAATGTTTTATACACTTGATCTCGTAAAAAATAACTTGGAAAAAAAACTGCACAATTACCAGGAACATGATTTGTAATGTTTGCACAAATAGCACCCATTCTTTTATATTGTTGATCACTTCGCATACTAAATTTTGTAGTCGTTTGAGTTACAATCATGCTAAGTTTATTATCTTCTGGAAAAGGAGATGGATAAGTTTCTTCTTCTGTATTTTTTGGAAAACCTAAAATATCTCTAAACATTGACGTGGGAGTAAGTGTCCCGGACATTAAAATTACTGAATGACAACCATCAATAATTTCTGAAGAAACAAGACTAGGATCAAGACAACGATATGAAATCATAAGATTAGATTCTCCTTTGTAATATTTATGAGAAACTATTCTAACATAACCTTCATCATTTCCTCGCCATGAGTCAAGAAATGAACCAATTGCTCCAATAGAACTTCTTTTATCTTTATCCCTGACAATTCCTCCAACAAAATCAAAATCTTCAATAACTGATTCATAATCATCCTTAGTTCCAAGAGGTTCCATAAATTCTTGTTTAGAAACCAATTTTTCTTTTTTTTCAATAGTTCCAGAAAGCTTGAGCAAAACATCTTGAAGCTTAACTAATTTTTTTAATGTATCTGCATAACTAAATTTCTTAGCTTCTTTAATTGCTCTTTTTAATGTGTTGCTTGAAATTTGAGAGGTCATTAAATTTCTAATCCTATCAGGAAGATTATGACCTTCATCGACAATAACTATGCAATCGTTTAAAGTAATTTGAGATTTTGCAAAGAACAGATCTCGAATCAGAGGATTAAATATGTAATAATAATCAGCAACAATAACTTGCGCATCTTTTGCGAGAGAAGAAGCCATTTCATAAGCACAAAGATCTGAATTTTTACATTGTTCTTTGAATTCCTCTATGTGTGCTGGCGAAGCATCTTTAAGTTTTTTCAAAACAATTTGAGCTTCAGTAGTTAGTTTGTTATTTTTTTTAGTATTTGTGTAAAATTCGCATTTTTGTTCTTCTTTTTGTTTTTTACAAAAATCAGAGAATTCATTAGAGTATAAATTTTCAATACCTTCAACAGAACACATGTGTTTTTTTCCAATCATATCAACAACTTGAAAATTAAGATTAAACTCTTCTTTGATTTTTTTTAAAGTATCTATTGCAATATTGTGCTGAGTATGTCTGGAAGTTAAAAAAAAAACTTTTTTCCCGTGATCAAATGCATACTTGAGAGCAGGAGCCAAAGCTGCAGCACTTTTACCAAGACCTGTGGGGGCATGTGCTATAAGATGAGATTTTGTTTTTATTGTTTGATGTATTTTTTTTAGAAGATCTACTTGAATGTCTCTGACAGTATCAAATGGAAACCAAAAATCTCTTTTGAACTCATTAACATTTTCGCTAGAATGAATTTCTGTTTCTGAATTATGCGGATTAATTGATTCTTCAACATGCTTATTAGTTGGTTTATCAGGCATCTAAGAGATAAATTATAGGTGTTTTAAATAACTTTAGAATTATACGCGGGTGGTTAAAAAATTTTTTAAAATTATCGAAAAATATTCAGTTTTATTTAATTTTAACATAGAACAAATTTAATTAAAGATTTTTAATTAAGGAGTAGGTTTAATAGCTCATTAACAAAAATCATAGAACCATCATTTTTGATTACAATGTCAAATTTAGATTTATATTCTTTTAAACTTTCTTCAATTTGGTCATTAAGAAAACCAATCTTGATTATTTTTTCATGGTCTATTCCTTTAGACATTCCCAAATCACCTAGAGAGTCTCCTAGCAAAATAACATTTTTTCGATTGTTAATGTTTTTGAAATGCGAAGAGTTCTTAATAGATACTTCATTTTTATTAAAGACATGAATCATAGGGTGAGTGTAACCTATTGAATTTCCTTGGATATCAAATTTAAAAAAATTTGCAATGATGTGGATATTTTTATGATACTTATTTTTAGATTTAAGAAATTCTTCAATAATGTTTCCAATACCTGCTGAGAAAATCAATAAAGGAATACTTTTTTTGTTTAATTGTTCTAAAAAATCAAACATACCTTCTCTTTCATAAACTAACTTTTTTTTAATTACGTCCAGAATTGCATTTTTATTTATTCCACTTTCTTGCATAAGTTTCCAATGAAGAGTCCACCATTCTTCCATTGCTTTAATTTTTTCTTCTTGCGAAATATTCATTGAAATTTCTAACGGATAATATTTATCGTGTAGCTCGTGTGATTTTTTGCTATAAGCAGAATCAAAATAATTTTCATCTCTAAGATATGCGTATGTACTTTTATGTTTAACACCATTAACACAAACTTTAGTAAGTGTTTTATCAAAATCTGAAATGATGTGAATTGATTCTGGTCTGTCTGATTTGAACTTTAATATTTTTTCATTTAGATTATTAATATCTTTAATTTCAATGTTATTGTGATGCATTAATAATTTTTTTAGTTTGTTTTCGTCCATATTTGAATACGAATTAAGGTTTGTTTTATAAATTTTTTGTGTAACCTTGTGTGCAGAATTACTATTTTTGTAATTATTTTTTTTATTGGAAATTTGTTTGAAAAATAGTTGAAAACTTTATAGAAAGATATATAAATAAGGTTCAATACCACATATTTGAAAACATATAACCAAATATCTATATTAAATTTTTTATGTTTTTACTCAAAAAGGGTTGACTATTTTAATTAAAACAATAGGCGGGGGTACATAAAATGGAGAGACCAGGCGGTACTGGAAAAACTAAAAAAGAACAAATTTTTAACGTGTTTTTTCGTGAAAAACCAGCAACACTTTTAATTACACTTAATAATGCTAAATCTGACATATACGCTTCAAATCTAGCAAAGCAAATAGACTGTACATATTCTCATGTTGTTAAAATATTGCAGCAAATGGAAGATGCAGGATTAATTGAGTTTGATAAACAAGGTAGACTTAAATTGTTAACATTAACAAAGAAAGGTCGTGAAGTTGCAGAGCATATAGATAAAATAAGAACATTACTTTAATAATTTTATTTTTTTTTAGTGTTTTTCTATTTTTCTTTTTTTATTATTTTTTGTTTATTAATTTTATTTTTTTGAATTTGTTTAATATTAAACTATGTCTAATTAAATCAATTTCTAGTTTATTTTACAATTTATATAATATTTTAATTTGATTTTAGTTTTCAAAACCATTACTAAGAACTTTTTTGGCAGCATCAATAAAAACATTTTCTTTAATTGTTTCAATAACTGCGCCTGACGCGTATTGGTGTCCTCCAGATTCTCCACCAACACTGACTGTTATTTTATTAATAACTTTTCTTAAATCAATATCAAACATTGGCTTTAATGAAGTTACTCTCAAACTTACTTTAGTTAATTCATTAGAATTTCTTGCAAGTGATAAAATTAAAGTACCTTCTGGAAAAAATTTACCTTTAGAAAGAATAGATGCTAATGTGCCAATAATTGTATGTAAAATATTTTCCTTGGCATTAATTATAACATAACCATCTCCTTCAATAATTCTACTTGTACCTCTATTTGCATGGAACCATTCAAGCGCGTTTATTATTTGCTTACGATATTGTGTTAAGTTTCGAAGTGCTTTTTTCTTAATCTTAGGATTATCAAGACATACACCAATACCTAAAGATGAATTCCCCATTCGACCACAAGAATTTAATAAAGTTGAAAATTCTCTAATATCTCTAAATGGAGTTTCAGGTTTTTCATCAATTAAACTATAAACTGGTCCAAAAATATCTTCAGGATTTTTTTCTTCCATACGTTTCATAATTATTGCAGAATGTAATTTTTTGATTTCTTCTTTATTCAAATCAGACATTTTTTTCCAATTATTATAATTATATTCGTGTCCAGTATCATTTTTCTTTGGTTCAATACCAATTTCTTGTAAAAACTGAATAGATCCGCTTTCACTTCCACTAACTCCGGGGATGAATGGATCAGAACTAAATTCTAATACTTTATGAAGTGGTCTAGTTTCTATGCCAAATAATCTTAAGCTATTAGTCACTTTAATTTTTTTATTTGTTATTGCTTCGTCGAGAATTAATTTATTTAACGGTTTAAAACCTCTTGATTCTTGAACATCTCCGATTGCACCAATAATTGCTAAATGCGCAAGATCTTTATTAATTGGATTTAACGCTTTACAAAAAAAGTATACAACTCCACTTCCACTAATTTGCGTTCCCCCATCAATATCAAATAAATGAGGATTTACATGAGTTATGTTTTTATTAATTTTAGTTTCTTCGAGAGTATGATGATCTAAAATAAAAACAGGTTTATCTGTAATTCGTTCTTGAATTAATGAAATTTGACCTGAGCCAAGATCTGTAAATACAAAAACATCTGCATCATCTTTACAAAGAGATTCAATAGTTTCAGAATCAAGAGTTGGAACAATTGAAACTGAGTGTATAATGTTTGCGCGTTCTAATGATTTAATAAAAATAGATGCTGCAGTAATTCCATCTGTGTCGAGATGAGAAATAAGCTTAACACTATTAAACTTGGAAACATCTTTAAACAGATCATTGAATTTATTTGCAGACTTTTCTAAAAAAGAAAAAAATTGAGAGGATTTCATTGCGGAATCACTCTAAATATGTAATTGCTTTTCTAAAATCATATTTCCAATCTACAGAAAGCTTTCCAACTTGTTTGTAATATTTAACAAGTCTTCTAACTTTACTTTCTGTCAAAGTTAAACCTCTCTTAGCAGGTTGATCCTTGTGATTTTCTTCTAAATGTCTTCTAATCGCAAGACTTCTTTTAATAAGGTCTCTTAAATCTTCAGGAATTGGATGTAATAATTTTTTCTCTCCTAAAATTTTACTTATTTTTTTCTTGGTTACTGCTTTTACATCAGGAATTCCATAATTGTCTCTTAAATGAAGGCCAATCTGAGCAACAGTTTTACCTTCTTTTGCAAGTTTTGCAATTAATAATTCGACTTCTTTTGGTTTGTAGCCCATCCATGATGGGACAGTTTTTTTAATAGGTCTCTTTGAACTAGAGTTACCTTTTTTTCTTGAATACATTCTAGCCATGGTTTTTCACCTGTTCAATTTTGTATATACTGGTAGATACAACTAACTATGCTAAGTTGTTCTTGTTTGTATATCATACTTTTTTGTTAATCTTGTTTTCAAATTAAGGAGAATAAGTGATTTATTCGCTAACCTCCAGCATAAACAAGCCTAAACTTAATATTACTTTTATTTAGACCGATTTACCCATTGATAAACAATAGTTATTAAGAAAAGGGTGTTTATTTATAAAATTAACTGAATAATGCGGAGTTTTACAGCTTGTTTTCACAAAATTTATATAAAAAAGACTTTTTAAATGATTTAGTATAGGTGATTTAATGCAAAAGAGGCGAATATTTTTAGTAATGTGTATTATTCTTATATTTATTAGTTCTATATTACTTTCAGGATGCAGTGTTACTTACAAATGTGCAGATGGATCTGAAGATGTAAATCCTAAAAAATGTCGTAAACAATATATTTGTTTTGATGGAACTAAAGTGACTGATAGCAAAAGATGCAATATTGTAGATATTCCAAAAATAGAAAAACAAGATGCAGAAAAAATAGCTTCAACATATGTTAATGCATATACTTGGGTAGATAAAATAACTGCAAAATTAATTAGTTCATATGAGACAGAACCAGAGTCTAATACAGATGATAAAGAAAATAAAATAGGGAATAAAAGATTTATAGTTACATTAATTGTTCAAGAGAAAGATAATCCTTATGAAACAATTGTCGAAATTGATTCAGTAACGGGAGATGTGACTTGTACAAAAAATTGCCAGTATACTAAAGGTTAATATTATAAAAATAAAATTACGAAAAATAAAATGAAAAAAAATTATAAACTTAATGTTCATAAAAGCTGCATCTTAATTTCATTATTAATCATTCTAATTTTAATAACTGGTTGTAGAACAATATATGTTTGTCCGAATGGAAAACAAACAAAAGATGAATCTACCTGTAAAAAACAACTTGTATGTCCTGATGGTTTAATTAGATCATCAGAACAATATTGTAAATTCAATAAAGAATTAACTATTGATCATAGAGATGCAGAAAAAATGGCAGATATTTATGTTAATGCATATACATCATTATCTGGAATAAAAGCTCGACTAATAAATTCATATATAACTTCTAAAGATATAGATTTGAATGAAACAGGAGGAGACTATATTGTAAATTTAGTAGTTCAAGAACCTGACGCGCCTTATGAAACAACACTACAAATAGATGGTGCAACAGCAGAAGTTAGTTGTATTAAGAATTGCCAGTATACAAAGTGAATTATATCGCGCGAATTATACAAATTGAATTAAAAGAGTAAATAAGTTCTCTAATTTCTTAATTTAGTTTGTTTGCCCCTGGAAGTTTTTGCAATGTTAGAAGGAGAAAGAATTTTTTCCATAGTTTTTTTAGCATTAAATTCTCCAAGCTGTTTACTAAATTTGGTAAAACCTTTTTTAGAAAGACAAAGTTCCCTGTTTTTGTAAATTATAAATTTTCTTTTTTCAAGCTCTTCTAAATTTTTGTAAATAGCACGTTCTTGTTTGTTTGTAACTTTAAGTTTAACAATAGATTCAATAAATTCAACTTTAGAAATTGAAACACCTAAAGGAAATTTAGCAAAACGCCTATCAGATTCACGAAGAAAAAGTCCTAAAATCCATAACATATCTTGACTTGTAGATGATGGACTTGTTTTTGGTTTTTTAGGTTTAGCAACCATTTATATGCATTATAGACGAGCAACTATAAATATATTGTGTCGATAATGTAGAAAAAAGTAAACTAAACACGAACTTAAAAAATTAATATTTAAGAAAAAAAAATTATTTCAACTCAACAACATAGGTAGGTCATTTCTTTTTATCTTTATCAAGCCAAGCAACTTTTATTTGATCTTTTGCTAAATTTTCTAAACTAACATAGGGAAATTTATCAAAAAGATCATCTCTATCATAACAAGATTTATAGAAGTTTCTTACAAATATATTTTCAGGAACTACTTTTTTTAATTTTCCTTCTTCACTAGGAAAATATACTGTAACGAATTCCATAATTTCAGATCTTCCATAAGCCAAACATTCCCTTTGCCATTTTGCTGCTACAACTTTATGTTCTCCCACTTCCAAATATTCCACGTCTGTAACATCTATTTGGTAACCACCGCCAATAGTCTTAATAAATTTTGGTTTCAGTTGATCTCCAACTCCTGGCAAAAGTTCTTCTGCTTTAATAATTTTTTCTTCTAATTTTTTTTCAGTTTTCATTTTTATTATACCTCCTTTTCTTTTACTAATTCAACAAAGTCCATCCAAGCATTAATCCATTTTATTTTTTCAGGTTGTTCTTTTGTCCAATCTAACCAACAGGAGTTTCTTCCTGAATATGCTGTAGCGTTATTTGTTAATCCTCTTGCATTGAACTCATCAACAACTGCATTCGCAACTTGGCGTCTTATTTCTCGGGGTTCTTGATTAAAACTACCTGATTGTTCATACAGATTTATTCCATTATCTTCTTCGCAGTATGTGAACATTCCTCCTCCAATGACAATGTATACTCTGTTTTCAGAGTTATCTTTGTTTAAAGAAAATCGTTCTTCATGTTTAGCAATCATTTCATGAAGTCCGTTTAATCCCTCTTGGATTGTAGGATTTGCTTCTAAGATATCTTTGTGTTTTAATGTTAAATATGCTACAGTATCTCTAAATGTAATTATTTTGCATTTTTGTTTTCTCTCGTTTATTTCTTTTTCATACTGGTTTATATGAAATTGTACATATTCATCTACTGTTTTAATATTAGCATCTTCTGCTTGAAGTTTTCTATGGCCTGGAAAAGTTCTAAATCCTTGTCTTGGTTCTTCAAATTCTGATTTTAATGTTTCTACAAATTCGGGTTTAAAGTATTCTGACCATTCGTCACGATATTGGGGTCTTGTTCTTTTCTTTAGATCCAAATATTCTTGTGCAATACATATGTGTGCATCAAATTCATCTTTTTCTTTAGCTAAACAGAATCCAATTTTATCAAAATAATCTCCATCCAAGTAAACAATATATTTTCTACTTGTTAAGGGGTTGTCAATAGGTTCTGTATACACTACTTCTTCTACTCCTGTTATGGTTCTTTTTTTTATGTATTTTTCAATATTTTGTTCGTTTACATTAATTTCATATTTTTTTTTCATTTTTTATCTCCTCTTTTTTTTTAAAAATATAATAAATTCTTTTGTTTGTTATTTATTAGTAGTTAAAGAAGAGCATATAAATATTTATCCTCCAAAAATGGAGAACTAAAGAAAAGTTTAAATAATACAAAGAACTGTTAAGAATTATGGACACAAAAATATTAGAAGATATAGGACTAACAAATGCTGAGATAAAAATATATCTTGCTCTATTAGAATTAGGAACATCAACAGCAGGACCTATCTTAGAAAAATCAGGCTTACAAAATTCGGTTGTACATATGACCATTAAAAAGTTGGTTGACAAAGGTTTTGTAACATTTGTTAAAGAAGGGAAAATAAATCATTATCAAGCAGCAGATCCAAATCATATTATAGAATTTATTAATGATAAAAAGGAAAGATTCCAAGAAATTCTTCCAGAATTACTCATAAAACAAAAAACTGCTAAAGAAAAACCTGAAATAATATCTTTTAGAGGAATAAGGGGAATTAAAGAGTTACTTTTGGAGTTATTAGATGCGGGTGGAACTGAACACAATACATTTGGTTCAACAAAAGAATCATTGATGTTGGGAGATGCATGGTGGGTAAATTATCATAAGAAAAGAGCAAAAAAAGGAATTGTTGCTAAACTTATTTTTAATGAATCTTTACAATTTTGGAAAGCAGAAACAAAATATCCTAAGTCAACAATTAGATATACGTCAATAGGTTTTGAACCTTTGACTGAAACAATAATTAGAAATAATAAAATAGGAATAATCATTTGGACAAAAAAACCACTGGGTGTTTTAATTTATAATAAGGTAGCGGCAGATTCTTATAACAGTTTTTTTAAGATGTTGTGGAAAGGATCATTCAAATAATAATTAAAAAGATAAATAAAAAAGAAAAAATTATAATTTAATATTTTATTAATTTATTATTGAACTATTTCATATTCAACACTGATTCTAGCAGTAATCTCGAGTTTTTCAGCATTAATAGGTGTAGATTCAAAACTTTCATCCATTGCCATTTCAATACCTGCAGATTTAGGATAATAATCATACGCAATATAATTCACATTACTCTCTGAAACTTTGCTTATTTTACCTAAAGATACACCTAATGCAGACGAGATAGACTCTGCTTTTTCAGTAGCAGATTGTGCAGCTTTGTTTAAAGCAAGATCATTAATTTCAAGTTCAAGAGATTTACTCAAACCAAAACTAATTCTATTAACTCTATTAGCTCCAGCGTTTACTGCAACATCTAAATACTTGCCAACATTATCAACATCAGTTGTTTTTACTTTAAGACTGTTACTAACTTCATAACCTACAAATTCAGATTTTCTTGTATCTTGATTCCATTCTGTTTTAGGATATAAATTATAATAATCAGTTTCAATATTATCTTCCTTAATGCCTGCCTTTTTTAGAGCAGCAATAACATCAGATGCAATTTTTGCAGCACTTTCCTGAGCTTCACTAGCAGTATCTTTTAAAACTTCAATTTCAACATATATTGTAGCTTCATCAGGATCAACAGTAACTTCACCATTTCCTAAAACTGAAATTACATTAGTTTCTTGATCTAAAGTTATCTTGCCAAGATCTATATTGCTAGAACTCGCATTACTAAACGACAAAACAAGAACTGCAATAATTAATCCAATAATTACAACGAAACTTATTCCATGACAACAATTCATAAAATTATTTTTATTTTCTGATTTTTTCATATTAAGCACCTCACTAAGTAGCTTTTAATTGATCTATTTGATAATAAGTATAGCAAATATAAATAGATTATTATAATTTCAATGAATGTTGAAGTTATAGAACTTGATCTTTGATAGTTATAAGGGGTATAGAGTCCTATTTTAAAAGTAATTCGATCTCATCAACCATTTCTTTAACAACTTCAAAACCGCCTTGCCAGAATTCTTTTTTGTCAATGTCAAAACCTGCACTTAACACAATATCTCTTGGATTCATAGAACCTCCTAGTTCTAGGATTTTTTTGATTTTAGGAACAAACTTTTTACCATCTACTTGGTATTTTTTGTAAAGTGCAAATGTTAAAAGATTTCCAAAAGTATAAGCATAACAATAAAAAGGAGTATGGAAAATATGAGGGATGTATAACCATTCCCACATAAAATCTTTAGAAATATCAATAGAATCTCCAAATTGTTCTTTTAATGTACCATAATAAATTTTCGCAATCTCGTCAAGGGTAGCTCCATTTTTGTAAGCTTCATGAGCAAGAGTTTCAAAAATAACAAAATAAATCTGCCTCATAATAGTTGCATAAACAGAATCTAATTGTTGAGCTAAAATATCTATCTTAAGTTTTTTACTCGCATTTTTTAATGCAACCTCTGCTAAAAGTTTTTCTCCAAAAATAGATGCGGTTTCACAAACAGGAAGCTCGGCATGAGCTGTAAATTCAGTATTTTTCTTAGATGCTAACATGTGATGAATTGCATGACCTATTTCGTGAGCTAGAGTAGATACGTCCTTCCACTTGTTTACATAATTCAAAAGAACATATGGTTTGAGATCAGTCATGTAAGACATACAAAAAGCACCTGAGCGTTTACCTTTACGAATTTCTGAATCGATCATATTTTTATCAAACATAGATTTTGCAAGCAAACCCATTTCTTTATCAAACTTAGAATAAGTATCAACAACCATATTAACTGCTTTATCATATGAAAATGATTTATCAACGCTTTTAAGAGGAGCATAAATATCATATCTTCTAAGTTTTTTTACTTTTAACAATTTTGCTTTAAGCTTAAAATATCTTTGAAAAAGATGAGCATTTTCTCTGCAAACTTCCATCATTAAATTAACTGTTTTCTCGTCAATGTTTTGATAAAAAGATCTAATTCCAATAGGTGATTTATGTTTTCGAAGATCAATACCTCTAGCTTTCCAGTCCAAAACAACATTTTTGTAAATTTCATTAAGAACTAATTTATTTTCTTCATACTTATTTAGTAATGTGGCATATGCTTTTTTACGAATTTGAGATTTATTAGATCTAACATGAGTTGTGAGTTCTTCTTGTGTAACTTTTTTACCATTAAATACAAATAAAAAATTGTTAGTAAACATATCATAAACTGATTTTAAAGCCGAACTTCCATGTTGAGACAAAAAGTTAACAACTCGTTCTTCTTTTTCAGATAAAGTGTGTGGCTTACTGCGTCTAATCTCCTCGAGATAATAATCATATTCTTTAGCTGCAGCAATATATTTATTAGCTTTATTTGTTGGTAATTTTTTGAACCATAATGAGAAAAATAATAATTTATTACTGAATTCTGCAGATTTTAAATCAAGTTGAGACATTAAAGCAGCAGCTTCTTGATCATTAGTATTTGCATAAAATCTTAAACTGAGATAAACAGAAACAACACCCATGTCATGATCAATTTTTTCCATGGTTTTGATTAATTTTTTAAATTCGATTGGTTTTAATGTTTTTAATTTAGTTTTGTAACTAGCAACAAAATTAACTTTCTTTTCTACAGTATTAACTTTAGCAAGAATTTCTTTTTTATCTCCTTTTTTTAACAAATGAGAAAGATCCCATTTACCAAGTTTGTATGGCATATTCATGTGAATAATTTTATTGTTTTTAAAGGTTTACATTTAACATTCCGCACGCAGCATCAATATCTTTACCTCGAGATTCTCGGATAAAACATTTGAAACCTGCATTGATTATTTTTTTTTTGAAATAATTTAGTTTTGATTTGTCTGAAGCTTGAAACTCTTTGTAGTCATTAAACTCGATAAGATTGAAATTAGTGTTGCTTGGCCAGTCTAGGTTAAGGAGTGGGTTTAAATCTTCATCTGAATCATTAATATCTTTTATTAGTGCATATTCAATCATAACTCCGTTTTGATTTTTTCTATTTTTTGAGAATTCTTTACAGAAATCTAGTATATTATTAATAGAAGTTAAAGAGTTTGTTATTTCTTGTCTAATTTCTTCATTAGGACTGTGAAGAGAAATTGCAATATTGAATTTTGCACTTAATAATTTGTCAAGATCTATTCCTATTGTTGATAGAGTTATTCTTCTGAATGGAATATGGAATTCTTTATTTATTATATTGATAGAATTTAATACATTGTTTATATTGAGCATTGGCTCGCCCATTCCCATAAATACGACAGAGGTTATTGAGTGATCTTTGTTTTCTTTTTTGAGCAAGTCATTGCTAATCCTCACTTGTTCTATAATTTCCTTTGTTGTTAGGTTTCTTATGAATTTTTGATTTCCAGATCTGCAGAACTTGCATCCTATGGGGCAACCAATCTGAGAAGAAATGCAGAGTGTGAATTTATTATTTTTTGAAGGGATTATTACACTGCTGTATCCTTCTGAGAAATCTAGTTTGATTGTTTTGTCTGATGATTTAGTTGTTGAGAACATAAAAAATTAAATTGATTGGTTATTTAAATAAGTTGGTGCTTTTAGTTGACTTTTTTTTTATTTCTTTTTTGGATCAAGTAATGATTTGAAGAATGGAATTGCTTTTTTTAACCCTTCGTGTAAGTTCTTTCCCATTTCTTGGTAACTATCTCTAGGGGGGGCAGTTTTTGGTTTGGGAGAAGGTTCATCATCTAATTCTAAACCTCTAAGATATTTGGGATCTCCTGCTAAAGCTTCTTTGAGTTGTCTATTAATTTTTTCTGAATATGATTCAGGTTCTGGATCTTGTTTTTGATATTTGCTAAAATCAATTGGTTTTCCGTCTAAATCACGGAACCCGCTAGTTCTTGGTTTTCTTAAATGAGTATTTTTAGTTTGCTCTGTAGATCTTTTTACTTTTTTGTTTGAAGCTTTAAGATCAGAAATTGTTCTTATTTTACGAACGTTAGGAGTATCTCGGGAATATCTTTGATGATCTTGTGCGGGACTTAAGGCAGTTCTAATTCTTGCAATTTCTTCAGGACTAATTGGGTCTGTAGTTTCTCTAAACCCGGGAAATGTGTGATTAGAATTTACTAATCCTATTGAAGGTTCTTCTACATTTGGACTATCTAATGAAGGCATGCGTGGTACAAAGGGTGTTGCTATTGTTGTTTTAGTATCAATTGAGTCTGTTGTCCAATCTTTAGGTTTAACTTCGAACAATCCACTACCTACTTTATCATCTAAATTAGTATCTTGGATGAGTGGTTCTGGAAACTTAATGCCTGTTGGTCTATGTTTTTGATTTAGAGGTTCAACTAAATTAACATTTGGTACTCTTGATTTTTTTTCAGAAAATAAGTTTGTAGTTGGTACGGGGGGTTCATAAGTGGTGCGTGTTTTATGTCTTGGTTGATACTCGTTAAATGGATTACTAAATACAGTTGGTTTTTTATCTTTTATTAATCGAGATCTAATTCTATGCGCATTAAGTCTCATTTGTTCAGCTAACACATCATATTTAATTTTACCAGATATTATTTTTGTATCTGGAGTATACAACGCTGACTGTCTTTTTCCAAAAAAAATGCCTTTTGGTAACATTGAAATTGCGGAAGTATCTGTAACTGGAGGTTGTTTTAATCCTTGTTCTCTAACTGCGTCCATTACTTTATGATATTCAAATTTAAGTCTACTGTCGAGTTTTTCAATATCTAAACCAAATGTGACGTCAGGAATTAAAATGGTTGGAGTAGGAATGCCTACAGGGGGTTTATAAAAATCTTCGGGCTTTGCAAATTTATGCATTATATCTAAACAATCTTGCATTAAGTCGAGTCCTTCACTATCTGGAATTAAGTCTGCTGTTAAATAATCAGCAATTGGAACTGCAGAATAAATAAATGGATCAACTGTTTCTTCTATTGGCGTGGTTTGAGGATTACAAAAAACACTATTTTTACATGCATCATAAGGTGGAGTGTTGTCTAGCCATAATGAGTTATCTCCTGTTTTGACAAGAGGTTCATCGGGTTGAGTTATTCTCATAAAATCTATAACTGGTGTTGACTCTGGCAAAGTAAGTTCGGGCTTCGAGGTTTCTGCTAACATTAAAGCAGTTCTTAGTTCGGCTTCTGCTCTACCCCAATAATATCCTCCTCTGCTTTGATCTTGATATAAATTATCTCTTCCGCTATAAGAAGGATTAGACTGATTAAATCCATACATATCGTCCATGATCATGTGGCCGCAATCGCGAAGTACATGCATCATTATTTCTTGTCCGGGCGTTACATGTATAAACATTTTAGTCTCGTTTTGTATTTAATTTACATTATTTACTTACGTGAACTTTATAGAATGATTTTTATTGATTATAGATATATGGAGTTTTAGCAAGTATATAAATGTTTCGTTTTTTGTCTCTTCGTAGTAGTGATTGTTTAAATTGAACTTGTTTGTAGTTTATAGTGTGGTTTATTATTTAATAGGCTATGTTATAATAATTCGGAAATATTTTGATTATTTTGTTTTAGAATAGAAATTGAAAATAATAGTCCCGCGCGGATTTGAACCGCGGTCCTCGGATGTCTTCGAACCCTGATGTTTTTTGGGCCTAATCTCCAAAGTCCGAGATGATTGGCCGCTACACTACGGGACTGTTTTAGTGTTTTTGTAAGCTTTTGGAAAAATCAGTTGTTTATAAACTTAACTAAACTTATGAGATAAAACGTCTTAAACTCACTTACTCCATATTTTTAATGCATCTTCTTCCATGAAATGAAGCTGCGAAGGAACAATTAAAGAATGAAGTTCTGGTCCGAAATCAAATTCTTGCAGTTCTTTTGCAGTACCTGCTTTTATGATTTGATCATCTGCTCCAATCCTTGCGCAGCCAATACATAATGTTTTTTCTGTAAATATTCCTTTTTGATGTTTTTCTTCTAATTCGAGAAGTTGCTCAATAGCTTGATTTACTGTCATGAATCTATTTTGATCCATCTTAATATCTAAAAGAACTAATGTGTGAGCTTTAATAGAATTATTTTGTTCAATAATCAAATAAGGAGTTTCTGCTTTGAAATTAGGCTCAAAAAATGGCATTGATGTGGTTTTACCAAACTTGTATAATTCTAATCCTATCGATCCGATAGCATTCATGATTGAAGCATTATGAATTACTTTGATTTGGATGTTGAGTTCTTTTGCTCGAAGCATAAGATCAACATGAGTTGTTGCTCCAAGTGGATCACCAATTACTAAAAAGGCAACATCGCAAGTAGGATCAAGAATTTGATCTGGATTTTTTTCAACAAGATCTCTATTTGCGATTATTATTTTTTTTCCATAGAGTTCTTCTAATTTTTTTAGATCGCAATTTAGTTTTGAGGTGTAAGCTTCAAGGAAAACTTTTTTACAGTTTTTTACAATGTTTAGTCCTTTGACAGTTATATCTTGTTCATTGTCAAGTCCAATTCCTATAAAAAATAGTGTCATGTGTTTTGGATCGTGGAGGTAGTATTAAAAGTTTTTGAATTGAATCAAAATAAGCTATTTTATGTTTTTGTTGTGTGTTCTCATTAATTAGTGGTTTGTTTGTTTAATCTGGTTGTGTTTTTAGTATACTGGACTATTTTTTATGTTCATTGATTTTGTAAATGTGGCAGTATAGCTTATGCTCTTACCAATATACAAATTCGTATAATGGATTATTGTTTTGTAAAATATAGTTCGCATTTGAGAAATCTTTAAATAGGAAATAAATTATACTTTTCAATGGAGAATTAATAACTCATATTCATAAAGTTAAAAAAGAAAAAGTTGAGCTGGCACTCAACCGGATGTTGTTATCGAATTTTGGCGAATTCTTAAGTAGAATAGAGTTTAAACTACTATTTAAATGTTTCTGTTTAGTTAGTTAACTCTATAATTGAAAATAAAAAAACGAAGGCGAATAAAGGGGGTTTTTTAAAATGGATTTTTTAGTACAAAACGCATTGAAGACTGCTGACCAATGTTGTAATACGGAAATAGAAATAAATCAGGCAAACATTAAAGTTATGGGTGTTGGAGGCGCAGGAAATAATATGGTTAATTGGCTCTATAAAAAGGGCATACAAGGCGCAGAAATTTTAGCTTGTAATACTGACCAACAACATATTCAAATAACAGATGCTGATAAAAAGTTCTTGATTGGAAAAGAACTTACTCGTGGACTTGGTTGTGGAGGCTTCCCAGAAAAAGGAGCAGAAGCAGCAAAAGAGAGTATGCAAAAAATAAAAGAAACACTAAAAGACTCAGACATGGTTTTTGTGTGTGCAGGAATGGGTGGAGGAACTGGTACAGGTGCTGCAGCAGTAATTGCTCAAGCAGCAAAAGACCAAGGTGCGATTGTTATTGGAACTGTGACAATGCCATTCAAAATAGAGCGAGCAAGAGTTGACAAAGCCGAATTTGGACTTCAACGACTAAGGCAAGTTTCTGATACTGTAATTGTAATTGATAATAATCGATTAGTAGCTATTGCAGGAAATTTGCCAGTGCAGCAAGCATTCGCTGTAGCAAATGAATTAATCTCGACAATGATTAAAGGAATAGTTGAGACAATTGCAATTCCAAGTTTAGTAAACCTGGATTATGCAGATGTAAAAGCAATTATGACAGACGGTGGAGTTGCTGCAATTGGAGTAGGAGCATCTGATACTGCAAATAGAGTAGACGAAGCAGTAAGAGGAGCTTTATCAAACCCTCTACTAGATATAAATTATGAAGGAGCAACAGGAGCAATAATCCATGTAAGTGGTGGTCCAGATCTAACATTGGATGAAATCTCTAGAGTTGGAGATTTGATTACAGAAGCTATGGATCAAGACGCAAATGTAATATGGGGAGCAAGAGTTTCAGAAGATATGAAAGGTAAGTTAACTGTGATGTCAATTATTACAGGAGTAAACTCTCCATGGATACTTGGTAAAAATGATAACAAACAACCAAGTTATAACGCAGTACATATTAGCAATGAGCTGGGGATAGATATCGTAAGATAAAACCAGAAGAGGTGATAAGGCAGCTCAGTAAATATTTTGAGGGCTGCCAAATTTTTTATTATAGGGGTCAGGATTATATCATATTTACTTAGATCATAAAGTATATTACGCTCCTTTCTGGCCTTCATTTTTTAACCACCCCCAACAACTTAATTGATGAAGGCAATTATCTGTCTTCATTGCCGTTTGGCAATGGAGCTTTTTTTCTTTTTTTTTGAATTATTATTTCTATTGAAATTGAACTAACTATTTTTGTTTGAATTAGTTTGTATATGTTTTAGAAAAATTAGAATTAAAATATGGATTATTTTTTTTATTTCTTAGGTTTTTTTGTTAATTTATTCAGTTTTTCTTTACTTTTTTTCAAGAATTCAGAACCAAATGATTTTCCTTCATTTTCAAGAGTTTCTTTTGCTTCAATAATTTTGTTACGTATAACTTCGCTCCAGTAATCCATAACTAAATCAACATTAACAATTTTTCCTCCCCAGTTGTCTAAGAAAACAAGATCTACTAAACTGAATTTAGCAGGTTTATTTGGTTCTCCTGCAGGATAACCAATAGGAATAATTGCTTGAGGTCTAGCATATTTTGGAATGTTAAGAACTTTTACTAGTTCATCTTCATCAAAAGCACCTATCCATGCACTACTTAATCCTTGATCTGTTGCCGCAATAAGCATATTTTGTATTGCTGCTGCTGCATTTTGAATAGAATATAATTTGTCTCCTCTAAGACCATAAAATCTTTCGCATTTTTTAGGTTCAGAACAAACAACGATGTGTACTGGTGCTTCTTCCATCCAGAATTGTTTAAGACATGCTTTAGAAACTGCTCTTCTTTTTTCTTTATTTGTCACGACGATAAACTTCCAATCTTGTAGATTTCCTGCAGATGGTGCCATAGATCCAGCTAATAGAATATTGCCGACTTTTTCCCATTCAATAGGGGAATTAAGATACTTTCTACAAGTGCGTCTCTTTTCAATGGCTTCAAAGGTTTCCATTATATTAGAAGGAGATTTCTTTATTTATAAATGTTGTTGTATGTTTTGTTATTTACCTTATTATATCTAATTAAATTTTGTACTAAGAATGTTGAATTTTTGATCTAATTTTTCTAAAAAACCTGGTCGACGTTTATATTTATCAGGAATTACTTTTTTTATTTGTTCCATACACTCAAGCATATAATCTGAGAATTTAAGTTTATCTGCTAGGAGTTTTTTTCTAAACTCTGTTGCTTCAGATACATGTCCCCATGTTATTCCTAATTTCGAGTTTGTGATAATCTCTGCAATTTTTTTCTTGCTTTTTGTTTCTATTTGTAATTCTTTAGCAATTTCTATTATTGTATTTAAAACATCATGAGTTGTCGAACCCTTTTTGCTAGTTTTGTTGTAGTAGATCATTAAATCTTCTCGAGAAGATCTTAGAGGGTGATGAGATATTAAACCTATTGGTCTGCGTTGTCCTTTAATAAATATCCTGCTACCCCAAGGAATAAATAAATCATAGGTTTCAAACAAGTCTTTTAATCCTTTTTTCAAATATTCGTCATATATTTCGTTAATTGATTCAAGAACAATTTTTAATTCGTTTTTTGTTAATCTGTCTGTGAAATAAATAACTATTGAATCTTCTCTGTTTTTTCCACCTATGGTTGTTGCTTTAACTTCTGTAAACGAATCTACTTTTTTTATAATTTTTAAACTTATATTTTCCATAAATTCAATGCAATAATTTTGTTTTACGTCTAGATAAAGTCTAAATTCTCCTATATTTTTTTTAGCAGAAGCATTAAGAATAAGAAATTGTCCTGATGCGTTTGTTTTTGCAATTAAGTCTCTATTTCCAAAATATTTATTTATTAGTTTAAATACTTTAGGAGATATATCTTCTACTCGTTTTTTACTTCTTTTTTCATCAGTTATTCTTGGAACATCTTTTTTTAAATTAACTTTTCTTAATAAATTTTCAATTAATTTTTGAGTATTTATTTCTTGATCTACAGATACATAAATAGAATAAATTGTTTTTTTTTCTTTTGAATTTCTAAAATAATTAATTGCTTTTATGAAATTTTCCCAGGGTAAATATATTTGTTCTAATTCATGTTTTAATTCATAATAAAATGAATTTAATTTATCAAATAATTCTTTTTTAGGATATTTTTTATCAATTAAATAGTTAAAAGTTACTGGTTTGTGAGATTTATCATTGTTTCTTTTAAGACCTGAGAAATTTTTTAGAACAAAGTCTATTTTTTTTTTAATTGGATCTGTTAATGTGTGGGGATTGAAGTCAGTGATTATTTTCTCTGCTGGAAAGCCCATTTTTAAACCTCTTTTTATTTGAATTGCATGACTTAAATAAGTGTATTGGATTTTTAGTATTTAAACTTACTGCATACTTGCTGTATTTTACCTTGTTTTAGCATTTATTAACAATAATATATATAAACCAGAATTAATTCTTTTAGAATATAAAATGCATTATAAAGAACTAGTAGAACTATATGAAAAAATCGAGTCGACATCCAAACGACTAGAAAAGACTTACTTAGTTTCAAAATTTCTTAAAAAAACAATTGTTTCTGATTTGTCGATGATTATTTTATTGTTGCAGGGTCGAATTTTTCCTAGTTGGGATGAGCGAAAAATAGGTGTTGCTACAAAGATGGTAATAAAAGCAATTTCTAAAAGTACTGGCCGAAGCGTGGATACTATTGAAGAAACCTGGAAAAAAATGGGTGATTTGGGTCGAGTGGCAGAAGAATTAGTCAAAACTAAAAGACAAGTTACTTTATTTCAAACAGAGCTAAATGTTAAAAAAGTTTTTGATAATATGCGAAAACTAACAACTCTTGAAGGCACAGGATCTGTTGATCATAAAGTTGGGTTAATTTCTGAATTATTGACTAGTGCTAGTCCTACAGAAGCAAGATATATTGTTAGAAATGTTCTTGAAGACTTGAGGGTAGGAATTGGTGAAGGAATAATTCGTGATGCAATTGTGTGGGCAAACTTTGAAGAAGAAATTAAAGTAAATTATGATTCTGAAACAAAAGCAATAACTCCTGATGATCGTGAACAATATAATAAATTTGTTAATATTGTTCAAGAAGCATTTGATGTGGTTAATGACTTTGCAAAAGTTGCACGTATTGCAAAAGAAGAAGGCGTAGAAGGTTTAAAAAAGTTAGAATTGTCTGTTGGAAATCCAATTAAAGTTATGTTATACCAAAAAGTAACTGTTATTGCAGATGCATTTGAAAAAGTTGGTAAGCCTGCAGCATTAGAATTTAAATATGATGGATTTAGAATGCAAATTCATAAGTTTGATGGAAAAATAATTCTTTATACTCGAAGACTTGAAGATGTAACAACTCAATTTCCTGAAGTTGTTGAATATGTTAAAGAAAATATTGATGCAGATTCATTTATTCTAGATTCAGAAGCAGTTGGTTATGATCAAAAAACTAAAAAGTATCTTCCTTTTCAAAAAATATCTCAACGAATTAAGAGAAAATATAATATTGGTGAGTTGGCAAATCAATTTCCTGTGGAACTCAATGTTTTTGATATAATGAATTTTAATGGGGAAAATATTATCAAAAAACCGTTTAAATTTCGACGAGAAATACTTGAAAAAATAATTAAACCCGTACCTTATAAAATAATTTATGCCAAACAAATAATAACTTCTGATGAACAAGAAGCACAAAATTTCTATGAAGAAGCATTAGCAGCAGGTGAAGAAGGAATTATGATGAAAAATTTAGATGGAATTTACAAACCTGGAAGTAGAGTTGGCTATGGGGTTAAAGTAAAACCAGTTATGGAATCTTTGGATTTAGTAATTGTAGCTGCAGAATGGGGAACTGGAAAAAGAGGAGGCTGGTTAACTAGTTATACTCTTGCTTGCGTTGATCCAGATACTGGTGAATTTTTAGAAATTGGAAAAGTAGGAACTGGAATTAAAGAATTAAAAGAAGAAGGAACAAGTTTTGGAGAAATGACTGAATTATTAAAACCTCACATTATTAAAGAAAAAGGTCGAGAAGTAAAAATAAAGCCTGTTGTTGTTATCGAAGTTAATTACGAAGAAATTCAACATAGTCCAAATTATTCATCAGGATTTGCTCTTCGTTTTCCTAGATTGATTAGATTAAGGGAAGATCGACGAGCAGATGAAGTAAGTGATATTGAGTTGATTGAAGATTTATTTCATTCTCAAAGGGGAAGAGGTTAGCATATTGAAAAAAGCATTATTTATTTGTAATCAAAATCAACATAGAAGCAAAACTGCAGAATATTTGTTTAAAGATTTATTCGAGACTAAATCTGCAGGACTTTTTAATGAAAAACCCGTTTGTAAATCAGATATTTCTTGGGCAGATATTGTTTTTGTTATGGAAGAACACCAACGCATAGAAATTTCTAAAAGATTTCCTTGCATTTATTTACAAAAACGTATTTTGAATATGGAAGTTCCTGATATTTTTAGACGAGATCAACCTGAGTTAGTAGAGCTTTTAAAAAAAAGTATGTTAGATTTATTTTAACCACTCATCAAATTGATGTTTCGCATCTTCTTTAGAACTGTAAATTCTAGTTTCTGAGATTGCAAGATCTGGATGCTTTCGAGTTACTTTAAATCGTTCTCCATTGTTGGTTAATCTAAGGATAGATACTTCCCATTTTTTAGTAAAATCTTTTTTTGTTTCTTTCATTTTTTTGATAATTGTATGTTGGTTTTTGTTTTTTTGATTGGTTCGATAGATTTTTTAGATTTAATTTTTAATTTAGAGTCTATTCTTAGTTTTTTATTTATTAGTATATTTGGTTTATTCTTTATTTTGTATTCGAGCAATGAGTAAGTAATTAAGGTTATTAGTATTAATATTCCTGCGTAGATCAAATAATTAGTTGACTTTATTTGAGTAAATATATTTTTATTTTTTTGTATATTTTTTTCGTTTTCGTTTTCTTTAGTTTCTTGTTCTTCTTGATTATTATGGGTGCTATTATTGAGGGTGTTTTGTTCTTTAGATTTTAGTTTTGATAAATTTATTTTTGATTTATTATTTTCTTGCGAGTTTATTTTTAATATTTTTTTACTTTGATTTGCAATTGTTATTTGATTTTCTGAATTGGTTCCTATAACTTGGGTTATTACTATTATTCCTGCGCTAGGAATTATACCTATGTTTTTTTGATCTGATTCTGGTTTGATAATTATTGTAGAATCATAGCTTCCAGAGTTTGTCATCTCTTTTATTGTGCAAGTTAAAAGAATTTTTGCGTTGTCTTTTGATTCTATTTTTATTTTTTTTGGAGTAAATTCAAAACAATCAAAACCAGCAACTTCAAACTTTATATTTATGGCTTGATTATTTGGATTATAAATAGTAAATTCAGCACCATATGTTCTATTTTGGAATAAACCTTTAAATTCTATTTTGTTTGGCGAAACGCCTATTCCTAACGCAGAAGCTTGACTCGAATAAATAAGTAATCCTATTAATAATAACAAAAAAATAAAATTTATTTTTTTTAACTTCTTTTTTTTTTGCATTTTAATCACTTAATGCAACAAGAGTAGCACTTCCTGAATAATTTCCACTTTTTGTCGACGCTGGAATAAACAATCTAAAACTCAATGGAGCAACAGAAAGTTTACCATAAATAAGGTTTAGATTATTAATTACTAAATCGTTTGAAAGTGAAATGCTATTTTGCTCATTAATTTCATCAGTAAATGAGTATTCAATATTATTTACATCAAGAGTATTTGTTGAACTAGTCAAATCCATGCCATAAATTCCAATATTTAAATTAGTATTCCCTATATTTTTGATAGTTGGGTTGTTGGTTTGTGAATTTAAGTCTCCTAGTAGATTGGTGAACGCATTAGGTATTGGATCTAAAAATTTAATCGAATTACTATCTACAGATAATGCAGTAACGCTAAGGACTGTGAATTTTGTTGTTAATTCTGAATCTAATTCTGAATCATTGGCAGTTATTTTAAGATTTGTTTCTCCTGGTGTTATGTAGAATGGAATTGAAATAGTTCCATTGAATAGCGCTGTTGTTTCATTAATTTCTTGAATTAATGTAAAATTTGTTGTCGAGTTAATGGAGTCTATACTTGCTATTATTTGTGTTATTTCATCTATTCCATTAAGATCTGTGATTGTTGTTTGAATTTCTATTTCTTTTTCTGAACCGGGATTTGGAGCAATTTGAATATCGTCTGCTAGCTCATCATCGTCAGTTAAGATTGTTATTTTATTTATGGTTGGAGCAATATTATCTATATTAACATCAATGTCTATATCCTCGCCTTCTTCTTCATCTGGATTTTCTGGAGGTAATTCTGAATACTCTGAGTTTTTTGGAGTAGGGTTTGTTAATTCAAAATCTGCACTGTTGTTGTTTGAATCTGTGAATAGATTTGATCGGGTTATACTTTTACCTTCATTAGGATTTTTTACAGGTGTATTTTCAAATAATCCTTCATCTATGTTTTCAGAAGATCCCCAACCAACTGCGTCGATAATTTGATCTTGTTTTACAAGTGCAACTCCTGCATTAGAATTGGATAGGGTGAATGCATCTTGGAGGTCTGCGTTTGGCCAAGTTGGATCATCTTTTGCTTCACCCCATCCAGAATCAGTAATTAGAAAGTAATGATATGATTCAATTGTTTTATTATCTGGAAAAATAACGTCTGTGTTGGATGATTCTGTTTTAATTACGTATTGACTTAAATTTATTTTGTTTTCAGTTGGATTAAATAGAATAATGGCCTCGCCGCCAGTCTCTGATGAAATCGGATTTGGATATACTTCGCTGATAACGATATCATTAGGGGCGGCAAAGGCGAAAGGGGTGAGAAAAGAGAATAATATCAGAGTTATTAGAATTAAATTTATTTTGTTTATTGATTTATTTTTAATTGTTTTATTTTTTGTTTTTTTGTTTTTTATTTTTTTTTGTTTCATCAAATCACCTATTTTTCTTGTTTTTTAGTTTTGTTTTTTTTCATCCCTTTTTTTCTCGACGATAATTGTGTTTGTTTGGGTTTATAAACTTTCAGTGGAAATTTCAGAAAGATTTTTAGAAAAGTTAGAGGGTTTTGTGGTTTGGTTGTATGAATTTTTAAAATGTTAATAAATGAGTTGAAAGAAGTTTGGTTTTTGTGCGAAATTTTTGGAATTTTTAGTGTGTTTTTTGTTGTTTTAGAATGGTGAATGGAGAAGTCAACACTAATTATTTTACTTGCGAAACCTTTTTGTTTTAGAATAAAGTTCTACTAGTTCGTCTAGATCTTCTTGATAAAGAGGATATACTGCGGTCTGTGGAAATATTAATTCTGTTTTGGGTTGATCAAACTGTACTTGCTTTCGTTTAATGTACATTGTTCCTCCGACTGTAAGTATGTAACCTTTATTTTTTTCATCTTCGATTGGATCTGGTAAAGGGCTATCCATATGTATTGTTCCCAAGTATGTTTTAGTAATAGAATTTTCTTTGAACAATCTTCTCTTAGTTATTTCGAAATCTTCTTCCAATTTGCCTATCCAAAATTTTCTATAAAAACTTAGCAAATCACATTTTTTTTCTTTTTCTAGATCTAAACCAAGACTTTCTCCTTTATATGCATTTAATATTAGGGGGTCTAATGCAAAACCGTATGCTTCTGATTTTCTTGCTAAAATTGTTATTCCCTTGGCGAAATCAATATCTCTTAAGTGAGGATTTTGTATATCTAAGCTAATTCCTCTTAAGTTGGTTCTATTTAATTCTCTGTATGTAGTTTTATTTTCTTTAATCCTGTTTAGTACTTTTGTTGCTCTTTTGTATAATTTTGGTGTTTCTAATAAAGTTAATTCACCAGGCATTAACTGTTTAATTTTTGTGTCCATTTTTCTAACCTTTTTTTATATTTTTTTTTCTGAGCATCATAATATTCAATTATCGTTTGTTGCTTTTTGAATTTTTTCAAAACTGTCTGATAACATTTCAGCTTGATAATTTTTTTTTGATTTTTCGGTTGATTGGTGTGTTTGATGATAAAAATCTTGCAGTTTAGTATCTGCTATATTTTCTTTAAATAAAGTAGGCCACATCATCCCGCTATATAAAAGACCAACTTCAACTTTTTGTGTAATTGGACCGAACAAAATGTATTTTTTTCTCGGATCTTCTACTCTAATGTGGATATCTGTTCTTTCAATTCTGCCTTCAATATGATTCCAAAATGTATTCCAGTTATCTGGTTTTACTGCTTGAGCTAAATGCAATATATCTTTTTCAGATAGTTCCTCCTTTTTACCTATAATATTTTCAAGTTTTTTTAATGTGCTAATTTTTGTTTTCTTATCTGCTTTATTTTTAGCTTCCTCTTCTGCTTTTTCTTTTGCTTTTTTTCTTCTTAAGGCTAGGGGGACAATTGATTCATAAAAATCACGAAGATTTTTTCCATAAGTAATTCCCTTAAAAAAATAATCAAAATCAGTAATATTTCCAGGTTCATATAAAAAAGTAAATCTAGCAGAATACACATCTACTTTTTGTACTTGTGGACCAAAACCTAAATATTTGTTCTGTGGAATTCCGATATTAATTCTTCCTGCGTTAGATAAGTATCCCTCTAGGTTTACACATCTATCTAGAATGTCTGAACTTATTTTCCAGTTTTCTTGTGGAACTTTTTGTGCAAGTGATAAAATTTGTTCTTCTGTGAGTTGAGGGGTTAATAGGTTATGTCTTTCACTAATAGGATATCCTAGGCATTTAGTTTTTCTTATTTTGAATTCTGGTTTTACATCTGTTTTTGTTTTTGGTTGTTGTTCTGTCATTTTATTACCTCTTGTTTGTTTGACTATTGTTTAGTTGTAACTGCATTCTATTTAATACTTAGCGCCCCATAAGGGGGCTAAAAATAGTAAAGTATTTAAAGATTGAAAAGAATATCAGTAATGTGAATAAACAAATACTTAGAGAGATTGGATTGACAGAAGGAGAAATTAAAGTTTACTTAGCTTTGCTTAAACTTGGAGAAGCAAGAAAAACAAAACTTGCAAATGAAGCAGGAGTTTCATCGTCGAAAGTATATGAAATTTGTGCAAGGCTGCAGAAAAAAGGAATTGTTGGATCTATAATAAAAGAAAAGAAAAAACATTTTCAAGCAATGGAACCAAAAAGATTAATGGATTTCTTTAATGAAAAAACAGCAAAAGTAGAACAACAAAAAAAAGAGCTTGAAAAAACAATTCCTCTATTAGAAAATTATTTACAAAAAGAAGATAGTAAAGCTGTTTTGTACAGAGGATTAATTGCCATAAAAAATATTTACAAAGCAATTTTAGAAGAACTAAAAAAAGGAGAAGAATATTATGTTATTGGAGTTAATTATGGCCTAAATCTTCCAGGAGTTAGAGAGTTCTTTGAAAATTATCATAGACAAAGGGCAAAGAAAGGAATTAAAGTAAAAATGTTGGTAAATCAAGACGCTAAAGAGTTACTGGTTAAAAACATTTATTCTAAATCTAAAATCAGATTCCTGCCAGAATATTTAATGAACAATATGATTATTCTATTTTACAAAAATAAATCATTTATTTTTTTTCTAAGTAAAGATTCGATCGCATTGGCAATAGAAGACAAAGAAGTAAGTAAGGGATTTAAATCTTATTTTAATGCTTTTTGGAAATTGGCAAAACCAAAATAATATAGGTCGTAATATTCCAGAAAGTTTAGTTATAAAATTTATATAGAATAAAAGAAACGCCCCTGCCGGGAAATACGCAAAATTCAAAATTTTTTTGTTTTTTTTAAATTTTGTTTCGAACCCGGGTTATAAGATCCGCAATCTTACGTCATATTTGCCTTGTCAGAGTCTTATTTGACAACCAGGCTAAACTACAGGGGCATTGTTAATAGGATGCTGTTTATTGTTGTTTGTTTAGTTGATTGGTTAGTAGAATTAAGTGGTTGTTTAAAAAGTTTATTGTGATTTTAATATGATTTTCACTCATATTTAAGGGCTTGTTGATATGCGCCCATTGCCAATGCATATTCTGGCTTTTTTGGGAAATGAGCTTTTTTACCTATAAATAGGGTATATTTTGATAGCAATTTTTTTAGAGGACTATTTGGAATTGTCGATCCAATATAGACAATATTCTTGGGAATAACATATTTTGGAATCATATTCATAACTAAAATATCTTTTATAGTTGAAACAGCTACGCAGTTTATAATGCTATGATAAATATCTTCCAGTTTTGATTCATTTGTTGCTTTTCCAAAGCAAGATATTATTAGATTTCCTTCAAATGTAAATTTTTTATTAGGTAACAAGTCTTTGATTTTTATATCTAATGATTTTCCTTTATTTGCTAATTTTAGCATTTTATTATAATCATTTGATCCATATGTGGTGCTGAGCCCTTTAATAAAATCTCCTCCGATACAGCTTCCAAAAGGGAATTTTAATTTTTTATTTTCCCTTACAAGAGTGTATGATGTTCCAGAACCAATTGATACAATGAGAAATTCATCTAGGGTTTTATTTTTATTTTTGAGATTAAGTAGTTTTCTTACGCCATCTACTTGAAGACAAATCTCATTTTGAATTTTATCTTCGCCATTCTTAATAATTTTAAATTCTTTTTTTAGTTTTTTTGCACATTTATAATTAATTCCTGCAGCGTAGATTTGTGTAATATCATCTGCTTTCATTTGATTTATAATTTCTTCTAATTGATTTTCTGCTGTAGAATAGAATCTGTATTCATCTTTATCTTTTGCTTTCCACACAGCTTTTGTGAATGTAGTTCCGAAATCAATTCCTGCGTTCATACTATTAGATATGACTTGGAGGGTTATAACTTAGATCTTATAAATCTTTAAAGATATATTAAGTTTAGAGAATTATTGAATGAGTTTGTTTATTTTTTTATTCTTTTATCGCAATTGTGCTGGGCGCACGTCTTCCAACTATTGGACCATCTTTTGGAAGTAGGTTTGCTGCAATCATGTTTTTTCTAACTTGGGATGCACAGCTGTAAGTTGTTAGATTTGCTCCTTTTTTCATAACTCTTGCTATTTCTTTGAATACATCTTCTGTCCAAAGATCAGGACATTTTTTTGGAGAAAAAGGATCGAAATAAATTATGTCGAAGAAATTATCAGGGAGATCTTTTAGTGTATTTTTTGCATCATCAACAATTAATGTAATTTTTAGAGGAATGTCAGGTCGATTGTCTTGATTTATAGGAGTATTTAAAATTTTTATTTGTCGGTTTTCATTATTTTTTATCAATTCTTTAATTATTTTGAAGTTTTTGAAATCAGGATTTAGATCAGGTATTTTATTGAGAATATTTTCATCATTTTCTAATGCAATAATTTCAATTTCATCACCTTGGAAATTATCTATTGCACATGCAGAATTGTAACCTATGCCAAAACAAAAATCTAGAATAACTGCGCGTCGTAGTTTGTTTAAATTTGAAGGTTGGATGAATTTTTTTAAAGATTCTTCTATTGCTCCGGATTTAGAATGGTACGTTTCATCGACGTCAGAATTGTGAAAAGTAATTGAATCGTCAGAGGTTTTTAGAGGAGTTATGTTTGGTTGCATTTTTTTTTCTTTTTATATTTTTTTTATTTTTTCTTGTATTACTGCTGCAGTTTATCATCGCCTATGGCGTATGACATCACGTCGCAAGTCCTGCATAAATCGGACTTGCTCTTGCAATACATCAACAATTCGCTTGACTCATTGTTGACAAAATCAAAGCAAGCTTTGAAACAATTGAACAATCTGTGTTCAAATATCTATGCCAAGGCAGTAATATTTATTCTTCTTTCTTTATTCTTGCAACAAAAAAACCTTCACTATCATTATCTTGCGGCCAGATTCTTAAAGTTTTTTTTACCTCGTCGCTGTAAGTTGCTCCTTCAAATTCAGTTACTGCGGGTGTTCTGTTTATTGTTAGATCTATAGGTTCTACTTTTGCATTTTCGAATTTATTTATTAAGAAATCTACTACTCCTTCATTTTCTTCAGGTTCTAATGTGCATGTACTATATACCAAAATCCCTCCTGGTTTTAGTAGGTTAAATCCATGTTCTAGTAATTCTCTTTGGATTTTTGCAACCCTTTTTACTCGGGTAGGATTCCATTCAAGAAGAGAAGTTGCACTTTTTCGTATAGTTCCTGTGGCTGTACAAGGAGCATCAATAAGTATTTTATCAAAACTCCCTTTGATGTCTTGACCTCTCATGTTTGTTAATACATAATTTTGGATTCCACAACGCTGAACATTAATACCTAGAGAAATCCCTCTTTTCCATTCAATCTCATTTGCAATAATAAAACCTTTGTTTTGTATCATTGCTGCGATTTGGGTTGTTTTAGAACCGGGTGCCGCGCACATATCAAGAACAATATCTCCTGGTTGTGGATCTAGTACTACTGGTGGAATCATTGAAGCTGCTTCTTGCACATAAATATAACCTAAAGTATGTTCTAAAAGATTGCCAATATCTGTTCGTTCACCTTGAATCCAAAAACCTTCTTTGCACCAAGGAACTTGAGTAAGTTTGAAACCTTGTTTTTCAATTCTTTTTTTTACTTCTTCAATAGATTTTTTTAAAGTATTAATTCTGATAGATTTGGTAAGATAATATTCGCTGTATTCTTTGAACTTATCAAAATCTGTTAGTTTAGAGTAGCGTTCTACCATTTTTGGCTTCCACTCGAGTTTTTCTATATTTGGATTTTTGGTTAGATTTGTCATTTTATTATTTTAATTTTGTTGGTTTATTTTTTTTAATGGAGCTATTATTTTTTTATTTTTTTTCAATAAAATAAAATAATTCATTACTGTATTCTTTTATTTCATATTTTAAATTTAATCTTCTTAGTAATTTATGTAGCCAACTACGTTTTTTAACATTCATACGTCTGTTTTTGACAGTAACTGTCGAAAAACTGATTATGATTAAGTCAGAATCAATTTTGTTTATAAAATTTTCCGCTTGTTTGTGGTCGATGAGGTCTAATGTTTTCCAAATTAATGCAAAATCATATTTTTTGGAAAATATTTTATGATTTTCTGAGTCTGGTTTAGAAATATCCAATTGAATCGATTCACCTTTTAACTCATTATATTTGTTTGATAATATTTTAAAGTAATTTTCTATTATTTCTTGATCTTGTTTAGTAAAATCACTGCAAGTGTAGGAAATCTTTTTTATTTTTGTAATATTTAACCAGAAGGGAATTGAAAAAGGATTAAACCCGCAAGCAAGATCAAGAATGTTTAAAGAATCTGTTTCACGAGTTTTATTTTTGTTTAGTTCAACTATAATTTCTTTAATGATTTTTTCTTGATCTTTAATTCTTTCTTTCGTCGAGAGATGAGTTTTTAAAAGATTATTGTGAAGCTCTAAAATATTTTGTTCAGTTAAATTTGTAGAGTTTAATTCTTTTTTTAATTGTTCTAGTAGTTTATTTGTATGTTTTGGTTCTTTTGATTGAAATTGACCATAAATAATATTAAAATCATTTCTTGTTTGTTTTATAATTTCTTTGACGAGTTTAGATTTTTTAATTTTTTCATAATTTTCTTCAGATGATATTAGTTTTTTTGTTTTAGGATTTTGATTTAGTAATGTATTTAATTTAGTTTCTACTATTTTGTCATCTAGTTTGGATAGAGTTTTCTTTTTTTTAATTTCTTGGATTAGGGTTTGGATTATTGATTGCATTTTTTTGTTGGTTTGTTTTATTTTTTTTGTAGCACTACGGCAATTTATGAAATTCTCTTTCAAATCTCTTCGAGATTCGCAAGCCTTCATCTTTGCTTTGCAAAGCTGAAGTATGAATTTCACATATCGAAAATAAGCTTGCATGGATCAGCTTGTTTTCTGATTTACATTAACTCCTCGTTTTACTCGTCGTTGATTTAATCAAAGTAAACTTTGACAACATTAAAATTCGCAAGCTCATTTTAACTATTGTGCCAAGGTAGTGCTGATTTAGTAATTTACAGTTATGGCAACTATTTTTCTTTTAATTGTTTTGTTTATATATTTTTAACCATGTAAGGTCCTTGTTTTTTGTATCCTAGTTTTCTGTAGTACTCTCGTGCACCAATGCCTGAAATTACTATTATTTTGTTTTTTTTGTTTTGTTTTGCAATTTGCTCTGCGTGATTTAAAAGTTTTTTACCAAGACCTTTATGTTGTGTTGCTGTTTTTGCGTTTATTTGTGTTGATTTATTTATTTTTTTGTTTTTTTCTTTGTTTTGTTTTATTGATTCTGCTTCTCCATAAACATGAAGCTCTCTGATTAATGCAGAATCTTTTGTAATTTCAGATCTAATTTGTTTTGGGTGAAATGCTTGTTTTGAAGGAAATCTTAGACGACAAAAACCTGCAATAACATCATTTTTTTTATCTTCTGCAGAAATGAAAAATTCAGTTCCATTGCTTGCTTTATACTTTTGATCAATTAGTTCTATTTTTTCTACTTTTTTTGCTCTTCCAATCTCTCTGCAACGAATGCATCTACAGCGTATATTTTGTTTTTTGCAAACTTGATCTACAATTTGACGTAAGTTTGATCTATCAACTCCTGCAACTGCAAGCTGAGGAGGAATATCTCTTTGAACACGCATAATTCTGCAATAAGTTGGAATAAATTTTTTAAATTTAGCAATAATTTCTGCAGCTGTTTTTGTAGAGATTGGTTTGTATTCATTATTTTCCAATTCTTTTTCAAGTTTTGTTCCAGGCATTACCATGCAAGGATAAATTTTAAGCATGTCTGGACGAAAGTTTTGATTTTTGAAGAGTTCATTTAACCCCTCTAAATCTTTTTTTGGATTAGATCCTGGAAGTCCAAGCATGTAATGAAAGTTAAGTTTAAAACCAAGATCCTTTAGTTCTTGGATAGATTTTATTGACTCATTAACATCATGACCTCTATTAATTTTTTGAAGAACATGATCAAATACTGATTGGATGCCTAATTCAACACGTGTGGTTCCAAGGTCTAACATTTCATTTCCGTGTGAAGCGCGACCTTGATCTGGACGAGTTTCAATAGTTAATCCTACACAACGAATTTTTGTTTTTTCATTATTTTTCTGAGCATGAATGAGTTCTTTTTTTAATTCTGTTTTGTTTAATTGTTTTTTGTTTTTTGTCTTTTTTTGTTTTGTTTTTTCAATTAATTTGTTAATTTTAGCATGAATTAATTTAGTTCTTTTCTCATCACCTACTCGCCCAGGTAATTCAAAAAATTCTTTGAACTTTTTAATATTAAGTTTTCCTTTAGAAAAAAATAATTTTGAGAAATCATTCATTGCCTGAAAACAACCAGTAACGTAGTTTAATTTGTAGTTTTGATTTGTTGAAATAAAAGTTCCGCCCATTATAATTAATTCAACTTTATCAGGGACATGACCTAATACAATATATTGTTCAAGACGATTAAACACTTGAGTGTATGGTTCAAATTTGTTTCTAATACCTCTCATTGTTGCAGGTTCGTGTCCTGTATAGCTTTGAGGAACAGTTCCGAATGTAGATTTAATTCCTCCTGGGCAAATTGTACACTTACCATGAGGACACTTATGAGGTTTTGTCATAACTGCAACAATTGCAACACCACTAATTGTTCTAGTCGGTTTTGTTTGAATTAATTTTTTTATTTTTGAAAAATCAGAATTAGGAGCATTGAGAAGAATTTCAATATCTGTAGGAATTTTTTTTACTTTGTGTTTTGCGCAAAGTTTGATTTTTAGATTTGCAAGTTTTTCTTTTGAAGGTTTTTCTAACTTGATTATATCTACTAACTCTTGGAAAAAAGGTTTTAAGTGATCTTCTTTATTTATTTTATCTTGTGTACCTAGCGACATAATAACTTAGAAAAATAGGGTTTTGTATATAAAGGTTTACTGTTGTTTTTACTGATTTGATTGTTTCTTTGAGCTGAGACTGTTTAATTCATGTTTAATCATCATGTCCTGTGACTTTCCACATGAACTTAACTAGTTCTCCAAGAATTAATACTGATGAGCTAACTGCTATTATCCAGCCCCAATCAATTAATGTTAGTGGAACTGTTTTAAAGAACACGCTGAGGGGAGTATAAATTACAATGAGTTGAAATATGATTGATGATCCTACTGCATACCATAGTTTTGGATTTGAAAATATTCCTTCTTTGAAAAGTGAATTAGACTCTGCTTTTGCATTAAATACATTGAACATTTGAAACATCATAAGCGTACAAAATGCAACAGTCTGAGCATACATAAGATTATTGATAGGATCATATTTGTAAAACAGTGCAAGTGTTCCAAGCATCATAATAATTCCTACAAAAAACATAAACACAATTCTGTGGCGATCAAGAATACCAGACTCAACTTTTTTAGGTTTTCTCTTCATGATATTAGGACTTGGTGGATCGACTCCTAATGCGAGAGCGGGAAGTCCATCTGTTGTGAGATTAACCCATAAAATTTGAAGAGCAATTAATGGGAGTGGAAATCCCAGAATAATTGCTACAAAAATAGTAAGAACTTCTCCAAGATTACATGAAAGAAGATATTCAACAAATTTTCTTATATTATCAAAAATATTTCTTCCTTCTTCAATAGCACTAACAATAGATGCGAAATTGTCGTCAGTAAGGATCATTTCACTAGCTTCTTTTGCAACATCAGTTCCTGCAATACCCATGGCAATACCAATATCTGCTTTTTTTAGAGCAGGTGCATCATTAACTCCATCACCAGTCATAGCAACAACATGACCATTGTTTTTTAATGCAGTAACAATTTTTAATTTATGTTCAGGATTTACTCGTGCATAAATTCCAATGTCTCTTACTATTGCTTCAATTTCTTTATCACTCATATCATCTAATTCAGAGCCCATCATCGCCCTGCCTTCAATACCCAGGTCACGGCCAATAGCTACAGCAGTCTTAAGGTAATCTCCTGTAATCATAACAACTTTAATACCTGCAGTTTTACATTTTACAATAGCATCCTTAACTTCTCTTCTTGGAGGATCAATCATACACTGCATTCCAACAAAAATTAATTGTTTTTCATAATCTTCTTTTTTAGTTTTATTTGATATTTCTTTAAATGCAAAACCAAGAACTCTTAATGCTTGAGAAGAGTATTCATCATTTTTTTCTAAAAGCATTTTTTTCATATCTCTATTCATTCTTTGGCGTTGACCATTTAACCAAACAAATTCACATTTGTTAAGAATAACATCAACAGCACCTTTAGTATACACAACTCTTTTGTTTGCTTTGTCTGTTTTGTGAACAGTAGTCATGCACTTTCTTTCACTAGTAAATTGAATTTCATCAACACGAGGATATTTTTTATTAAGTTCTTCATAATCAAGATTACCTTTAAGTGCACTTGTTAGCAAACAACCTTCTGTTGGATCACCCATTACTTCCCACTTTTGACGATCAAGTTTAGCATCATTAGTAAGTGCGCCAATAGTAAGAATTAGTTTAAGATTTTCTTTTTTAACAGAAAATTCACCATCTGATTTGTAACCCTCTCCAGAAACAGAAATATCTTTGTTTTCATAAAAAATTCTTTTTACAGTCATTTGATTATGAGTTAAGGTTCCTGTTTTATCACTACAAATAACAGTAGTTGCACCAAGAGTCTCGACGCTAGGGAGATGACGCATTAGAGCATTACGTTTAATCATTCTTTGAACACCTAATGCTAAAGAAATAGTAACAACTGCAGGTAACCCTTCAGGAATTGCAGCAACTGCTAAAGAAATTGCTGCCAATAGCATTTCAATAGTACTACCGCCTTTCATCATACCCGCAATAAATGTAATGATTGCGATTATAACAACTAAAATTCCTAAAAACCTACCTAATTTTTCAAGCTTTTTTTGAAGAGGAGTTAATTTTTTTTCAGCAGTTTGAATCATATGAGCAATTTTTCCAATTTCAGTATTCATTGCGGTTTCACAAACAATTGCTATACCTCTTCCGCCTGTAATAATTGTTCCCGAATAAATCATATTTTTACGATCGCCAATAGTAACTTTTTTTGTAAGTTCATCAAGACGTTTATTTACAGGAACAGATTCTCCAGTCAAAGCAGATTCTTGAATTTGAAGACCAACAACTTCTATCAAACGACAATCTGCAGGAACTTTTTCACCAGTTTCAAGAATTAAAATATCTCCAGGAACCAAATCTTTGGCATCGATTTTTATATGTCTACCATCTCTAAGAACCGTTGCCTTAAGACTTGTCATCTTTTTTAGAGCTTGAATTGATTTTTCAGCCTTAAATTCCTGAATAAAACCCAAAACTGCATTAAGAATTAAAATAATAATTATAACTGTTGCATCAACATACTCTCGTACAATTAATGAAATAATGATAGCACCAATAAGAATCCAAACAATAGGTGATTTGAATTGAGCTAAAATAAGGTCAAACCAAGTTTCCTGTTTTCCTTGTGCAAGTTCGTTATGTCCAAATTCTTCAAGACGTTTTGTTGCATCTGCACTGCTTAATCCTTTAGGAGAACTAGTCAATTTAGAAAAAATATCTTTAGGAGATAATAAATACCAATCAGGTTTTTGCTCTGGTTCTCCTGTTTTTTTTTCTTTTAGAGTTTCATTCATTAATCAAATACCTTTATTATATTATCGTGTATTTATATTGTAGTGTATTATCTCTTATTTTGTATTATATTCTATTTATGTTTTATTTGGTATTCTATTATTTTGTACTTTGATTAGTTTATATTCTATTATTTTGAATAGTTATTATTTATTTTTTATTTATTTACGTTGTTTAATAACCCAATCATAAAGAATCTCATATCTTATGAGTGCGCTAATTTGAGATTCTTCTTTGTTTCTATTTTGATATAAAATTTCCATTGCATCAGGATTATTTTCTTCAATGTTCCAATAAATAGCACTCTTGAAAATAAATCGTGCACCTTCTTTAAACATATGCGAATGAGATAAAACATTATAAACACCAGTTTGAAATGGAACCTTAAAGTTAATTAAAGAACCTAAACCAACACTATCTTTGAAAAATTTACCATGATACACCATATCCATATTTTCTTTTAATACTTTGAATTTAGTATTAGGATCATCAAACTTTTCAATTAAATCAATAGTTTCAAAGCTAATTTCAAA